>Ga0209744_1000026_pt1 | contig 43396 bp, 36 predicted proteins | sample BarGraNGADG00311_2_FD_184494 | JGI IMG/M metagenome (GOLD analysis project Ga0209744, IMG submission 184494) | Arctic peat soil microbial communities from Barrow, Alaska - Barrow Graham LP Ref core NGADG0004-311 (SPAdes) (version 2) | ecosystem: Environmental > Terrestrial > Soil > Wetlands >... | reverse complement strand
TAATAACATGGCCAGGTTTAAGCAGATCTGATTTACCGGCATCGTTCCATTTCAGCTCATTTAAATTGATCCAGCCCCGTAATTTTTCCATAGAGAACGGTAAAAATGGTTCGCATGCAATTGTCAGATTTACAGTTATCTGCAAAGCTATATTCATAATTGTTTTTACACGTTCCGGGTTGGTTTTTATAACTTTCCATGGTTCTGCATCGGCAAGATACTTATTACCAAGTCGTGCCAGATTCATGGCCTCCTTAAGAGCCTCGCGGAAACGGAATGATTCAAGACTAATTTCAACATTTTCCTTAATGCGAATTATCTCATTCAAAACAGCATTATCATTTGAATCAGTTACGCCTCTTTCAGGTACTTTCCCTTCATAATAATTATTTGTAAGTACGAGAGTCCGGTTGACAAAGTTGCCAAGAATAGCTACAAGTTCGTTATTATTTCGTGCCTGAAAATCTTTCCAGGTGAAATCATTATCTTTTGTCTCCGGTGCATTGGCACAAAGCGAATAGCGCAGAACATCCTGTTTTCCGGGAAAATCTTCAAGGTATTCGTGAAGCCATACTGCCCAGTTCCTTGAAGTTGATATTTTGTCGTTTTCAAGATTCAGAAATTCGTTGGCCGGAACATTTTCAGGGAGGATATAACTGCCCTCTGCTTTAAGCATAGCGGGAAAGATTATACAATGAAACACAATATTGTCTTTACCGATAAAATGAACCATTTTTGTCTCCTTGTTCTTCCAGTATTTTTCCCAGTCGGCAGTAAGCTCTTTTGTAGCAGATATATAACCGATAGGGGCATCGAACCAGACATACAGAACTTTCCCTTTTGCACCCTCAACAGGAACAGGTACGCCCCAGTCGAGATCGCGGCTCACTGCCCTGGGCTTCAATCCCTGATCGAGCCATGATTTGCACTGTCCATACACATTTACTTTCCACTCTTTATGATCATCGAGAATCCATTTTTTAAGCCATGGTTCGTACTTGTCAAGAGGGAGATACCAGTGAAGTGTATCGCGTAAAACCGGTTTACTGCCACTGACTGTTGAGTGCGGATTTATGAGTTCGTTTGGGCTGAGCGAGGTTCCGCATTTTTCACACTGGTCACCGTAAGCGTTCTCATTTCCGCAATGAGGGCAGGTTCCCATAATATACCTGTCGGCCAGGAAACATCCTGCCTCCTCATCATAATATTGTTCAGATATTTTTTCAGTGAATTCACCTTTTTCATAGAGCGTTCTGAAAAATCCCGATGCAGTTTCGAAATGGGTTTTATTTGATGTACGAGAATAGATATCGAAAGCAATTCCAAAATCCTCAAATGCTTTTTTATTCATTGTATGATATCTGTCAACTATCTCCTTGGGCGAAACACCTTCTTTTCGGGCCTTGAGAGTAATAGGCACTCCATGTTCGTCAGATCCGCAAATAGAAATCACGTCCATCCCTTTCATTCTCAGATACCTGGTATAAATATCGGATGGTACGTAAACCCCTGCCAGATGACCGATATGTATCGGGCCATTAGCATAGGGAAGTGCTGAAGTGACAAGATATCTTTTGAATTTCTTCATGAGACTGGTAATGATTTGTTAGCTTTTTTTAAAAATCGAACAAAGATAATAAATATTGAGATGTATTTATCCTTAGCGCCTTAGCGTCTTTGTTGCGTTTTTCTGATAATCAGAAGGCTGATATAAGTAGATCGAGATCTTTAGATATGATTCCGAATTTCTGACCCAAGATTTCATTTGTTAGCATCCCATTATATAAATATGCACCGTTACGCACACCCCGATCATTTTTCAGCAATTGGGTAATTCCCCCTGCATCAGCCATACTTTGAAGCAGTGGAGTAAAAATATTACTAAGAGCAATAGATGCTGTTCGTGCTACACGCGACGGAAGATTCCATGCTGAAAAATGAACTACCCCATGTTTCTCGTAAACAGGATCTTTCATTGCCCGACATTCAGTTGTTTCAATACAACCACCACGGTCAATACTCAGGTCGATAATTACAGCTCCTTTTTTCATATTCCGTACCATGTCTTCTGTTACGTAATACCAGGGCCTGAGATCTTCGAGTTCAATAGCGCCGATAAGCACGTCGGCTGACTTAAGTGCTTTCTTTAATACCTGGGGATGAAATACGGAGGTCTGAAGACGTTGTCCGAGCAGATTCTGAAACCTTCGTAGCCGGGGGAGGGAATTGTCGAATATTTTAACAGTTGAGCCAAGTCCTATAGCTGCTCTGGCGGCATATTCACCGGCAGTATTAGCACCTAAAATGATAACTTCTGTTGGCGTTACACCTGTAATTCCTCCAAGCATCACACCCTTGCCACCATGCATATTACTAAGATATTCCGAAGCAATCAGTAGAGAAGTAATTCCTGCAATTTCACTCATTGATTCCACTACAGGCATATCTCCGTTTCCATTCCGGATCTTTTCAAACGCAATAGCCGTCACTTTTTTTCTTATGAGTTTTCCAAGGGTTTCTTCGCTCAGCTTAAGAACATTAAGGTACGATAAAACCAATTGATTACCTTTAAGATATTCCGTCTCTTTCTCAGAAAACGGGGCAACCTTAATTACAGCATCGGCACTGTAAACTCTTGCAGGGGAGTCACTTATTATAGCCCCGTTCTCACTGTAATCCTTATCAGTATAATTGGCTCCGAGTCCTGCACCTTTCTGAACAATCACCTCATTATCGCTTTCAACGAGCAGATTAACTGCCTCAGGAGTCAGCGCCACTCTTTTTTCATCATCTATTTTGTCGCTGGGAATACCAATGGAAATTCTGCAGTTCTTAACAGCAGTCTCCAGGTGTTCCTCTTTTGGCATGAATACAGTATTTTCAAAACTGACTTTTCCGCTCTTACCTTTTTCATTCATCATTTGGAGGTAGATATTTCTTCAAAGGTAAATAATTTGGAATAGAGAGCAAAATCAGATATTATTTTGATATTGAAAGGATTCTCTGTTCATTTTTATCGACTGAAATTCTGACAATCACGGTCTCAGGAGGGAGTATTTCTTCTATAAGTTCAGGCCATTCCATAAAGCAGTATGAATCGCCGGCAAGGTATTCCTCGACGCCGAAATCATATACCTCTTCCTGTTTTTTTATTCTGTAGAAATCGATATGATAGAGTGCTTCTCCTCCTGAGGTCCGGTATTCATTGACCAGAGTAAATGTAGGGCTGCTGATTATGTCGATGGCGCCAAGTACTTCACATATTGCTTTGATAATTGTTGTTTTGCCTGCACCCATGGCACCATAAAAGGCAAATATTTTCTTTTCTCCACAATGTTTCAGGAGTTGCTTTGCTGCATTTTGCAGGTGTCTCTTATCTTTGATAATTAATTTCATATATCCTATTGTTTTCTCCCTTCCCTTATTGTTTAAGGGAAGGGTCGGGGAAGGGTTAAGAAGTTAAACAGGTTCCAGACATGCAACCGGTATCATAATTTCCTGCATCGAAATCCCCCCATGCTGAAAGGTGTCCTTGTAATAGCCTGCATAATAGTTATAATTGTTCTGATAAACGAGAAAGTCCTGGTTAAGAGCAAAGATGTATCTTGAACTTAAATTGGTCTTAGGCAGCATAGCTTTTTCCGGATTAGTCAACTCAAAAACTTTCTTTGGGTCATAATCGAGGTTTCTGCCCATTTTATATCTGAGATTGGATGACGTTTTTCTGTCCCCTATAATTTTAATTGGATTCTGTACTCTTATAGTACCGTGGTCCGTACTGAAAATGACCCTGACAGGAAATGAAGCAAGTGTTTTGAGCAGTTCGAACAACGAAGAATGCATAAACCAGGAACGGGTCAGACTCCTGTAGGCAGGCTCATCGTTAGCAAGGTCGCGGATCATACTTATCTCGGTTCTTGCATGAGAAAGCATATCTACAAAGTTGAAAACTAGGATATTGATGTCATTTTCAAGCATCGATCTTACTTTTTCATTTACCTTTTTACCTTCAAGGCTGCTGCTGATTTTATTATACGACCACTTGTATTTCAGCCCTTTACGAGTCAACTGGTTTTTAAATAACTCTTCTTCAAAATTGTTTTTACCTTCCTCCTCATCATCATTTATCCATAGTTCAGGCATAAGTTCTGCAATTGAAGAAGGCATCAATCCCGCGAATATGGAATTCCTGCCGAATTGTGTAGCAGTTGGCAAAATACTGAAATACAAATCCTCGTCAATAATCCTGTACATCCCCGATAGTTCAGCTGAAATTGTCTTCCACTGGTCATACCTCATGTTATCGATAAGTATAAAGAACAGGGGTCTGTTTTGTTTTACATTCGGGAAAATTTTTTGTGAAAAGAGGGCAGGCGAAAGCAAAGGTTTAGAAGAGTTTTCAGGTTTTAGCCAATCGAGATAATTATAAATCATGAATTTAGAAAAGGAATTATTTGCTTCGTTTTGCTGAAGTTTAAGAATCTCAGTCATCCCGGGATCGGTTGATTTTTCAAGTTCAGATTCCCAGAATACAATTTTTTTATATAGCTCCGTCCAGTCGGTATATGTTGAAGCAGATGAGATCATATTGCTTATCCGGCTGAATTCCTGTCTGTAATCAGTTGTTGTCTTTTCTGTTACCAGCCGGCGCTGATCAAGGATTTTTTTTATAGCCAGGAGTACCTGTTTAGGCTTGACTGGCTTAATCAGATAATCGGCGATTTCTGATCCTATGGCGGCTTCCATTATATCTTCCTCATCACTTTTAGTGATCATCACCACAGGGATATCAGTCCGTACCTCTTTTATTAACTTTAATGTTTCAATGCCGCTCAAGCCAGGCATATTTTCGTCGAGAAAAATAAGATCATACCTGTTTTGCCTGACAAGGTCAACTGTATCGTTACCATTTGAGCAGGTATCAATCTCATAGCCTTTTTCTTCAAGGAAAAGAATGTGAGGTTTCAGTGCCTCAACCTCGTCATCAGTCCAGAGAATTTTTATTTTCCTCATTTTAAATATTTTTCCTTGAAGAAAAGTTGATAGCGCCCTGGATTCTTATCGTCTTTAAGTACTTTAAGGTTGTCATTGCTTATTATAAAGGTCATCATCCTTGCACCAGTCGGATTCCTCACAAACTTTTCAGTTTTAAAAGCATTGTAATAATCCATAGCCTGTGCAATATCCGGAAACCCGGAAACAGTTATAAGTATAAATTTATTTTCAACAAGTGATCCTTCGGTCTTGAAATTCTTATTTGTAAAATTATCAATATTATAGCTGATTACATCAAACGATGCCTGATTCAGGTTAAATGCAGGGTCAGAAATTATCAATGCGAAAACATGATTCCCTTTTGTATCTGCACTATAGATTTCAGTTGCAATTTTCTTATCTTCCTCTACTTTTAGTTCAGGAATTTTCTGGTTAAGGTATTCAATTAAATCTGCTGCCTTTTTACTTTCCGCAGTTTCCGGCCATGTTTTAATAATATTACTAAGTTCTTCCTTAAAAGCTCTTTCATCACTTATCCTGGCAACAGAATAGGCACGGAGCAGAAGAAATTTAGGGGAGAGCTGATCTTTGGGATATTTTTTCAATGCATCGTCGCAGATAGAAATTGCATTGTTAAATTTTTCATTATTATAAGCGCTATAAGCATCATCATAAATTTTTTCAGCCATTTTCTTTTCAGCCATTTTTTTCTCGTAATAAGCAGGGTCTGACAGAATTCTGGCAAACTCACTTTCGGGATACTTTTGCAGTAAACGTTCCCTGTAAGTTTCGGCCTTAGGATTATTCCCTGCCTTGTTCACATTATAGAGGTTATATAGTGTTTCAGGGACAAGATCACTCGCAGGAAAACGACTGATCAGCGACTCAAATGTTTCTGTAGCTTTTGTCTGGTCAGGAATTCTTTCGGCATAAGCTTTGCCTGCATTAAACAGGGCCAGGGTTATTTTATCGTTGGAAATAACTTTTAAAGAGTCAGTCAGGGGAAGATTCTTCAGATAGAATTGAGGCTTTTTATAATTGAGTTGAGCTGCTGACGTGTCAGAGACATTCTGTGAAACCTCATTGGGATTATTTGAAACCTGCGAAATATTAACTCTTGTTTTGTTAGATCTTCTCCAATTATCTTCAAACTTCCGGTCACCCCAACGTTTACGGAATTCAGTACGGCCAAAAGTTAAAGCAGCCTGATTATAGAAGTACCATTTGCCCTCCTGATCAATATTCCCCTGAAAACGCCTTTCATTTTCATAATATTGACCGAGATTAAATCTATCGGTATTAGCAGCGGTTTTGCCTTCACTTTCATCTTTAACTATCTTGGCGATTATTGACGATATCAGTGCATTTCTTTCAGGTTCAGGCATTAGTGCCACGCGTTGAAGGCTATCTTCACGCTGAATTATAGTCAATTGGGAGACCAGCGTATTCAGACTTTGCGATTTATTTTTTATTGCAAGGTAATCGGGATATTTCTGGTCAAGAAAAAAGACTGCACTATCATAATAAGTTCCTGCCTTCATATAATCGGGTTTCTTAAGATAATAACCTGCAAGTGCTAGGTAAGATCTGCCTTTCTGATTCTGATTCTGCGATTTGGCGATCGCTGATTTTCTGAAGTAGTGAAGGGCTTCTGACTCTTTTCCCTCTTTCATCGACATATTCCCCAGAGCAAAATAAATCTGGTCCTGATAGTCTTTGTTTTTAGAATCTTTAAGCATTCTTTCGAGCTCTCTTCTTATTTCCTTAGGATTACCTGAGTTAATATCAAAAACCCCGGCAATGTTTATTCTGGCATTAAATTCGATATCATAGGGTGGATTCATCTTCACAACTTCACGATAAAGCGATGTTGCCCTGGCTCCATCTCCTGTCTTTTCAAACAACTGAGCCAGGAGGTAGGTCAACCTGTATCTGGCAATTTTACCCGATACAAATTCAATTGATTTCCCCAGAGGATCTATAGCTTCAGAGTACCTTTTTTGTTTGATGAATTGATCAGCCAGGGTTGTATAGTACATCGATCTTAATGACTTTGCAGGATCAACGGTTATGTCGAGTCCGCTGATCAATCTTAAAGACTCATTATAATTGCCTGTTTCATTATTTATTCTTGCCAACCAGATTGTGGCTTCAGTCTTAATAGCCTGATCATTTGCATCGGTAATACAGTAGTTGAATATTGATGTTGCTTCGTTATATTCATGTTTATAAAAGCGGGCTTTTCCAATAAGCAGATAGCTGTCATCAACCCACTCATTATATTCTTTCCTGTTAAGAAGCTCTTTATCCTTTTCCGAGATCTGACCTTTTTCTTTTAATTCCGGTTTTGCAGTTATTGATTTAAGAGAAATTAGCTTTGATGCTTTCTGAATTGCTCTTTCCATGTCAGAGGAACAAATAGAAACAGTAGAGGGATCACTGTATTGAAACACTCTCAACATTTCTGCATAGTCATCCTGATAAACCCTTGATATTTTAGCGAGACCTGTCTTAAAACTCTCATAACCATTAAAATAGATGTTATACCTTGCGGTCATACCCTGGTAAAACCTGCTGGCGCCCGTGTTTTTTTCAACCGAACAATATGTCACTACCATGGACAATCCAAGTAGTACCAGGTATTTATATGGTGTTTTATTTGAAGCCAATAATTGACTTTTAATACTATAACTAACTAATTATGTGTATAGTATTTCAAAGGTAAATAAAATTGAGTTGATCTTGTTTATCAGGCTGAAATAACTCTCTTTATTTCCGGTACTTCTTTCATTATTGCCTGTTCAACTCCTGCTTTTAAGGTCTGCATACTGTATGGACAACCATTGCATGCACCGGTTAGCTTAACCTTCACAGTCATATCATCTGTAACATCAATGAATTCAATATCTCCTCCATCAGACTGAAGATAGGGTCTAACTCTTTCAAGCGCTTTCATAACGCGGTCTTTAATACTCTTAATTTCTGTCATATCATATAATATTTATTGATTTCAAATCATCAAAAATCATTCCTTATCTCACTTCTTTTTGCCTCATCCCCCTAGCCCCCTTCTCCCAGGAGAGAAAGGGGGTAACTGGTTGATCGTATTTGTTTTTGCCCCTCTCCCTTGGGAGAGGGGTTGGGGAGAGGCCCAACATTTTATTTAGTTATCTGAAGTTTTACAGTTGGTCGCTGCTCTTTGTTTCTCTGTCCGACTTTTTTTATAAGTTCTTTTGCAAGTTCCATAAATGCATTTCCTGTAATTGAATCTTCGAGAGCTATAGGTTGACCATTATCACTTCCTTCACAGATGCTCTGTACCAGTGGAATTTGTCCCAAAAGCGGGACATTCATTTTTTCAGCAAGTCTCATACAACCCTCTTTTCCGAAAATATAGTATCTGTTTCCGGGAAGTTCTGCAGGAGTAAACCACGACATGTTTTCTACCAGTCCAAGTACAGGAACATCAATTTTATCGCTCCTGAACATCGAAATTCCTTTCACCGCGTCGGCCAGGGCTACCTCCTGAGGAGTACTTATAATAATGGCACCGGTAACGGGAACCTCCTGGACAAGAGTGAGATGAATATCACTTGTTCCGGGAGGCAGATCTACAAGAAGATAATCAAGCTTTCCCCATTCACCCTGGGTAATAAGTTGCTTTAGAAAATTTGAAGCCATTGGTCCCCTCCATATCACTGCATCTGCAGGATCTACAAAAAAACCGGTTGACAGAACTTTAACGCCGAACTTTGTTAATGGGACAATATGATCGCCATGATCGTCCCTTATTACTTCCGGGCGGTACTTTTCTTCATTGAACATTTTTGGAACAGATGGTCCGAAAATGTCGGCATCAAGAATTCCGACTTTATATCCCAACCGGGCAAGGGAGACAGCCAGATTTACAGCGATGGTTGTCTTTCCAACTCCACCTTTTCCGGAAGCGACGGCAATTATATTTGATACTCCGGGCAGAGGATCTGCCGGTTTTTCCTGTTTTTTCCCAACAATAACCTTTGGCTGAACTTTAATCTCGTTTATGATCGCATCGGGACCAAGAACTTCTTTTAATGTCCTTACAATGGTGCTCCTGATAGAAGAGATAAAAGGATCGTTCGATTTTTCTGGAGTAATGGTAAGAGAGATCCCTTTTTCATCTGATTCAACCTCCGAAACCATTCCCAGAGTAACAATATCCGTCTTTTTTTCAGGGTGAATGACCCTGGAAAGGGAATTTAATATCTGATCTTTTGAAAACATTATTTTATTGAATCAACCAGTTTAAGATCGTTATTTTTATTTAATTTAAATATAAACAAGATGCAAGATTAACGGTTTTTTGTGTAAATACAAAATGTAAATACTAAAAGTTTGGAGAGAATCGGAGTATGAGATCAGTATTGGATAAGGGAGAAGGAGATCCCGAGTCCGCCGGTTGGCGGACTCGAGATGACATCACATGGGCGAGGTAATAGAGGAATAAATGGGGATTTGCCTTGACAAATCCCCATTTATTCCTCCTACTAACAAAGGTGAGCTTTCATTCCGAATGAATCCGCCGAATGGCGGAGGAATGAGGAATCTCCAATAATTTTAGTCAGACTTGAATTGATTGAAGTAAAGTTTATAATACTTAGAAAAAATCATCTAAATGAGAAATCTCTAGGCAATCACAACCCTAGAGCTCTGTCCCCGGGTCCCAGAACTTTTCTTCAAAGTTTAGAATCCGGTCATTCTCAATGACAATGCCCTCGTTCTCAAGAAGTTGTTCCATGGTTGTTGAATTACCGAAGTGATGTTTCCCTGTGAGAAGACCGTTATGGTTTACAACTCTGTGGGCAGGGATAAATTCAAGGTTGGTATGGCTTACATTGAGCGCCCACCCAACCATTCGTGCCGATCTTCCTGAACCGAGGTACCGGGCTATTGCACCATATGAAGTTATCCTTCCGTAAGGTATTAGCCTGGTCACCTCATATACTTTAGAGAAAAAGTCGTTATTCCCTTTTTGTTTTGGGTGAGACATTTTGAATAATTTTTTCTTTATCAAGCCGGAAGGAGAGGAAATTTATTTTTAGTCCTGCATCCAGAAAAATCTTTTCATAGTGGGTTCTGATTGAAAGAATATTATCAATCTTATCAGAATAAAGGTCATTTGTAGAAATGACTGTTTCGAGTTTATTATAATTTACAACTGTCTTTGTGAAGTTATAAAGCTCTGAGTTATCAGTCTTCAGATGAATCAATCCTTTGTCTTTCAGGAACAGGCGATATGAATTCAGGAATCTGGGTGAGGTAAGTCTTTTATTTGAGTTTCTTCCCCCGGGATGTGGGTCGGGGAAGGTAATCCATATTTCATCCACTTCATTTTTGGAAAAGAAGGAATTTATGAATTCAATTCTTGTGCGCAGAAAAGCCACGTTCGGGAGTTTCTGTTCATTGGCTGTTTTGGCTCCACGCCATAAGCGCGCCCCTTTTATATCAATTCCGACAAAATTGTTATCAGGGAATCTGTTAGCCAATCCTATTGTATATTCTCCCTTGCCGCATCCAAGTTCAAGAACTATGGGATTTTCATTTTTAAAAAGCTCATTCTGCCAATTGCCTTTTACAGGGTGGTCCTTACCTGAGATCTCACTGATTTCCGGTTGAATAACATTATTGTATGATCCTAACTCAGTCCATCTGGCCAGTTTATTCTTTCCCACCTCCTTACATTTATTTCTTGATTTTTTCTATTCTCAACCCGAAATCATAAACACCCTTTAGATTTTTAATACGCATACCATGCTGAATTTTAAATTCATATATGCCTTTTAAAGGAAAATAGACATTTGATTTATATGGAAGATTCAGTTCATGTATATCACCAAATCCTTTACCATACCAATTTCCTTTTTCATCAGCAAGATTGTATTGAAGCGTATCATTAACGTTTCTTCCATCGGGGGATGTGGTAGTTACGAAAAGATATATATTTCGAAAAGGGAAAGAAGATCCGCTTCTGATAGTAAAAATGACATTATTACTGTTGATCGTATCTGTTATTGGAACTTTAAAAGTTGAAATGTCCGCCAGTTTCCAGGTTTTTCCAACCATCACCTGTGAATTTGTGTAAACAATATTACTGTGGCAAGATGGGAGTAATAATAATAATGTCAATATTATAATGAATGAAAATCTATTTATTCTTTTTATCATGAAATCTTTTGTTTTTTCTTTTGTGCGTTCCCTTAGTCTGCTGATTTTTATTTTCAGGAGGATCGAAACGGGTGAGACTATTATTCTTTAACAGGTCCTGAGAAACAGGTGTAACTTCCCAGGATTCGTCGATCAGCTTAAGTTTTTCGACTTTTTCCCCTTTTCTGTTGATTGCCTGTATCTCTCTTACCCTGGTAACAGGAAGTGCAATAAGGTTAGCTGTTGAATGTGGATCAGTTGAATACCAGTACAGACCTTTATGAACTTCAAGTTTCTGGAAATAAGCAGTGCAGTCAATAGCTTCAAGTGGAACATCTTTTGGCGGGAATGACCTTTGTGCATCAACATAGCAGTCTACTTCAAAATTGAGGCAGCATTTTAGTTTACTGCACTGCCCTGCAAGTTTCTGCGGATTCAGAGATAGCTCCTGGTATTTTGCATGGGTTGTTGTAACTGAAATAAAATTTGTGATATACGTCGCACAGCATAGTTCTCTTCCGCATGAACCTATTCCTCCGATTCTTCCCGCTTCCTGCCGGGCACCGATCTGGCGCATCTCAATCCTTACCCGGAATTCATCGGCAAGAACTTTAATAAGCTGGCGGAAATCAACTCTTTCATCTGCAATATAATAGAAGATTGCTTTAGTTTTATCTCCCTGGTATTCCACATCCCCGATCTTCATGTTAAGTTTAAGTTCTTCAGAAATTTTTCTTGAACGTAACATAGTCGTGGTTTCCAGTTTTTTAGACTCCTCCCACTTCTGAATATCAACTGCCTTTGCTTTACGGTAAACTTTTTTCAGATCATCAGGAGATGGATGTGTTTTGAGTTTTTTAATTTGTTCATCAACCAGATGACCAACCATCGAAACCCTTCCTATATCGTGTCCCGGCGATGCTTCTACTGCAACTACATCACCGATCTCAAGCCTGAGTCCATTAACATTCCTGAAAAAGCCTTTTCTGGTATTTTTGAACCGGATTTCAACTATATCATTCCCATCCGGATCATCGGGTAAATCTTTCAGCCAGTTGAAAGAGTCCAGTTTATTATATCCGGGTTTATATGTTATGTCAGGCATCCGGATCTCTTCGCCGGTCTGCCCTTGAATATCTTCATTATCAGTCATAAATCACTTTAGCTTCCGAAATTACTCTGCAAAAATAGTGAATAAATGCATCAATTTCAACATTCGGTGTAAGGATCAACGGATAAGCCGGGTAACTTTTAATGCCAGATCGAGGAAGATTATTTTAGCATTTCCGTTTGCTTCAATATGCGAATAGACCAAATTGAATTCCTCTGTTAAGGGAAATATATTATTTTGATTTATGAAAGGGTGAAAATTTCCCGAGAAGGTTGCCTCTTCTCCGGTGAGGAATACCAACCTGTTTTTAAGCTGGTCGAACGAGAGCATCAGGTTTTCCCTGAGTATTCTCATAGAATAAGAAATGAAGTTTTTCTGAGCTTCCCTGCCTGTTGTTGAAATCTCCTCCGCCCAGTTAATAATCGAAATGACATCCCGTTTCCAGGCAAATCTCATAAGGCTTTTAAAACGTTCAAGATTTGCAAGAGCCGAGTCTTCGTTTTCACAAAGTTCAATTGCCCTTGCGATATTCCCATTGGAAACACGTGATATATCGCTGGCTTTATCAAAAGCTATTTTAAACCTGTCAAGAAGGTATTTTTCAATATCATAACTGTTGAAAGCAGGGACTTTTATAAGCTGGCATCGCGAAAGAATTGTAGGAATAACCTTATCGGGCTCTTGAGAAACAAGGAGGAATAGAGTTTTTTCCGGGGGTTCCTCAATCATCTTGAGAAGTTTATTGGCTGTTGCCTGATGCATTTTCTCAGGAAGCCATATTATCATTATTTTAAACTCTGATTCGAATGTTTTAAGATTCAGTTTTTTTATTATTTCAGAAGCTTCCGATGCAAATATCATCGCCTGTGCATTACCAACTTCTATGAAATCCATCCAGTTATTAAGAGTAAAATAGGGTGACTTCTTTACAAATTCTCTCCATTCCTCCAGATAATTGTCACTGACCGGATCGGTGGCTTTTCTCCCTTTTATGACAGGAAAGACAAAATGCAGATCAGGATGGATTAATTTCTCATATTTAACACATGATTTACATGTGCCGCATGAGTCATTGCCTGTCCGGTTCTCGCAACTTATATATCTTGCATACGCCAGAGCCAGAGCCATACTGCCACATCCTTCAGGACCGGCAAAAAGCTGTGCATGGCTTACTCTTTCTTCCTTAACTGACCGGAGTAGTTTTCCCTTTATATCTTTTTGACCGGGGATCTGAGCAAAATTCATATATCTGTCTCAAACAAAAAATAAGAACTGAGAATCTCTGTTTGGGGTTAATTTATTTAACAGCTTTAAGAGCAGCATCATAATCAGGTTCATGTATGTGCTCAGGAACCAGCTGGGTATAAACAACAGTACCGGTTTCATCAACTACGACGATGGCTCTTGCATAGAGTCCCCTAACCGGACCGTCAATGTAATCAACTCCATATGCTTTGCCGAATTCTCTGTCGCGGAAACCTGAGAGTGTTATAACATTGGTAATGCCTTCAGTGGAGCAGAAACGTCCATGAGCAAAAGGAAGGTCCTTTGATATTCCTAACACCGTCACATTCTTCATTCCGGCGGCCATCTGATTGAATTTTCTGACTGTTGTTGCACAGACCGAAGTGTCAAGACTTGGGAAAATATTGAGAATGACTTTCTTCCCTTTAAGTTCTGATAGCGACAATGATCCAAGATCTGATTTTACGAGTGAAAAATCCGGGGCTTTAGTACCTTTTACCGGAAGATCTCCCGAGGTGTTTACCGGATTCCCTTTAAATGTAATTTTTGCCATAACTTTTTTTCAAATTTAATCATTCTTTTATGAAGCTTTAACATAATTATAAGGAGTTCTATTCCGCACAAGATAAAAATAAGTCCTTCTTGAGTTTATGAACCCATACCCCAACCCTTTCCCTTAAGGCTAAGGAAAGGGATTAACATATTATATATCAATATTTTTAGCTCTTCCCTTATTGTTTAAGGGAGGGTTTGGGAAGGGTTAAGAAGTCACACAGATGAGTTTCACAGAGGTTTATATTTTGAGGGATATTTACAAATGAATATTTCCAAAAAAAAATGTAGGTTTGTAAATGAGAAATTTTTCTATTAAATAAAAATATTTGATCTATGAAAATGATTCAGGATTTTAATTTCAAAGGAAAGAAAGCAATAGTAAGGGTCGATTTCAATGTACCTCTCGATAAAAAAACCTTTACTGTTACCGATGATACCCGTATCAGAGGAGCATTACTGACAATTAATAAAATTATTAATGATGGAGGATGTCTGATACTGATGTCTCATCTCGGGAGACCGGAGGGCCGGATGGAGAAATATTCACTTAAACCTGTTCTCCCTGTTCTGGAGAAGTTGCTTGGTAAAAAGGTACTATTTGCCGATGATTGCCTCGGAGAATCAGCAGTAAAAATGTCAGCTGCTCTGAAACCTGGTGAGATTCTGCTCCTTGAGAATGTTCGTTTTTATCCGGAAGAGGAGGGGAAACCCATTCTGCCTGAAACAGTTACCGATGAGGAGAAGAAAGCTGCCAAAGCTGAGATGAAGATCAGACAGAAAGAGATGGCAAAAAAACTTGCAGGTTATGCAGAAATTTATGTCAATGATGCTTTCGGTACAGCTCACCGTGCACATGCAACTACTGCGGTAATGGCTGATTATTTCGAAACTGATAAAAGAATGTTCGGTTTTCTCATTAACAGTGAGCTTGCTGCTATGGATAAGGTTCTGAAATCTCCTCAACGACCTTTTACGGCAATAATGGGTGGAGCGAAAGTTTCAGATAAGATTATGTTGATTGAAAACCTCCTGAACAGAGTTGACAATATAATAATAGGAGGAGGTATGACCTATACCTTTATTAAAGCAATGGGTGGTAAAATCGGCAAATCTCTTTGTGAAGAAGATAAGCTGGATCTTGCATTGATGCTCATTGAAAAAGCAAAAGAAAAGAAAGTCAAGCTTTATCTTCCGGTTGACAGTCTGAATGCCGATAAATTTGACAATGATGCCAACACAAAGGTTACAGCTGTTAATGCTGTTGAAGATGATTGGATGGGTCTGGATATTGCTGAGAAAACCATTAAGGAGTTTTCTTCGGTTATTGAAAATTCGAAAACAATTCTGTGGAACGGACCAATGGGTGTTTTTGAAATGGAGAAATTTTCAAAAGGAACCACTGCTGTGGCTAAAGCCATTGCGGCAGCCACAGCAAAAGGTGCTTACAGTCTTATCGGAGGTGGTGACTCTGTTGCTGCAATCAACAAAAACGGACTTGCTGATAAAGTGAGCTATGTATCAACAGGCGGAGGAGCAATGCTCGAGTATATGGAAGGGAAAAAGCTTCCGGGTATTACTGCAATCCGTGGAGAATAGAAGAAGACTGAGTGACTGAGTGACTAAGTGACTAAGAGACTAAGAGACTAAGAGACTGCATTCCAATGCGGTCTCTTTTTTGTTATAAAACAATTATCTTTGCATTATGAAAAAGTTAGTATTAATATTAATAGTAATTATTTCTGTTCTTTCGGGATGCACAAAGAAAGAGACGACCCGTACTTCCGGCATTGATACTATTGACAATATCACCTACTTCTCAACAACTTATTATAATTATGGTTTTTCATTTTCAGGGGCAAAACTGGTATCCACAATTAATGCTCAGGGATATGACATATCTTTATATGTTAACACTGACACTCCACCTCCAATATTAACATTACAGAACAATAATTTTAAACCATCATTTTTTAAAGTTGGAGATTATGCAGATGAAACAACAGCACAATCGGTTTTTGATAATATTAAAACCGTATCTGTAACACAATGGCAGGATATAGCCGATACGATAAATGCCAATCAGGTTTGGATCTACAAATCAGGAAATAATAACTATACAAAAATCAGGATCGTTAGTACAATTAATGAAACCCGGCAAAGCGTAGACTATGGAGAATGCACTTTCCAATGGGTATATCAGCCTGATGGGTCGACAACTTTCCCCGGTAAATGAGAAAAGAATGGAGGAATAGGATTTTCAGGATCAGAGATGAAAGTGACTTTTGGGAAACCGCCCTGGAAATCTTTAATTATCAGTACAACAAAAACGCTGTATATCAGAATTTTATTACCAGTCTAGGCAAAGATGATTCGAATATAAAAACTCCTTTCGATATACCTTTTCTACCCGTTGAATTTTTCAGGAATCATAAAATCCTGACCGGAGATCTTCCGGTTGAAATTACTTTTGAAAGTAGTGGAACAACAGGTGTTACAACAGGAAAACACTTCGTGAATGATTTAAGTTTGTATGAGGAGAGCTTTTTGAGATCTTTCAGGCTCTTTTATGGAGATCCGGAGGAATTTCTTATCGCCGCATTGCTTCCGTCATATACAGAACGGGAAGGTTCTTCACTGGTTTATATGGCGGATAATCTGATAAGGAGAAGCCGGAATCCTCTTAGCGGATTTTATAAAGTCAATATCGCGGAGCTGATACTCGCAATTAAGGAGGCAAAGGAAGAAAACAGAAAAATACTATTGCTGGGTGTCAGCTTTGCGTTGCTTGATCTGGCAGAGAAGAATTCACCAGATCTTTCCGGAGTAATTGTTATGGAGACCGGAGGAATGAAAGGAAGAAGGAAAGAGATTACCCGTCCGGAACTTCATACCATACTAAAAGAAAAATTAAATGTACTTTCAATACATTCGGAGTATGGGATGACAGAACTATTGAGCCAGGCATATTCAAAAGGAGATGGAATTTTTTATTGTCCTCCATGGATGAAAGTACTCATCAGAGATCCCCAGGATGCTCTTGCACTTTATTCTGAACCCGGAGTAACCGGAGGAATTAATATTATCGATCTGGCAAATATAAACTCTTGTTCCTTCATTTCTACCAGCGATCTCGGCAAACTGCGGGAGGATGGCGGGTTCGAAGTCCTCGGCAGATTTGACAATTCCGATATAAGAGGCTGTAATCTGCTGATGGAATAATTACCCCATTTCCCCTGAAAGAAATAATAATCTATTTTTTGCCAATAATCAGGTTATATGAGTGATCGACCCAGGAGAAGATATCTTTATCAGGTACAGATCCGTCGAGCATTACAGTATTCCAATGCTTTTTATTCATATGGTTTTTAACTATACTATATAAATAATTGAAATACAACCCTTTTACTTAAATATAATGTTTTTGTTACGCTTAAATTTGCCATTTTCAATCCTACAAGGGTCAATTCATCTGAATGGGGGATCAATATGTCCTGAATAAACACTGGCTATAATTTCCTTGCTATTTGGCACAAGATATTTAATATATTTTCCGAAGAAAAGCACCGCAAGCGTCACTATTGCCAATATAAGAATGATAGGAAGCCCCCAGAACAAGGTGGCGATCGGATTAGAGGATATTCCAGTTTCATAAGCTTTCAAAACAGACGAATAGAGAAATCTGTGATCAGGATAAAAGATTAACAGGCCATAGAAGAATAAAGGCAAAATTAGAAAAGCTAAAAATACGATCCATCTTCGACTGTTTGTAATTGATTTATATGCAGCTATCAATGGTGGTACCAATATAAGAAGTACAATAAATATGCTTAAAATCATTGAGGAATTTTCATTTAAACCAAATAATTGACTGATCCACAAACCGTAAAATCTTTCATCACCACCCGTCAATGCCCAAAATCTACTCAACGGCATGCTTGCTAAAATTAATGAAAAGCCAGCTAAGCTGTATTTACTTGATCGCAACATAAACATACCAATCCACATAAACATATAATCGCTAAATAAAGGACCTGCGATAGTAGCCAATTTATAAGATGTACCAGTAAGTGTTGGTGAAAAAAAGTGTCGATCAAAAGTTAGAAAACCCACTTTACCACATAGAATTTCCCCAACAATATGGTGTATTAATTGATGCATCTGCGTAAGAAGAAACAAAAGCATGATAAATGCAATAAAGAATTTACCACTTAAGGGTATTTTAATTTTGTGTAATTTTTGATTCATGGTTTTTGATTTATTCAGATCTATATATTAATGGGTTATACATTTTTCATTTTATTTTATTAATTCTTTATAAAAATTAATAAAATCTTATTAAAGACTGAAGTTTTATTTTATTGTTGCCTTTAGCATTAATTACATAAATAAAATCATCACCTTAAAAGTCTTATATATAATTAATATATTATAATTCAAGCACATAATATAATATTCCGGTGCTCTGCACCTTTTATCTCTTCAACATACATTTACCTACAAATATTATGGTGCTCTGCACCTTCACATTTCCATTCACTCAATTAACTTCAAATAGTCAGGTTGTTTCAAACCGAACGGGTTTTATGAAAAGCAGCAGAGCTGCGAAATATTTGTAGAAATGCTATTAAAAAGTATTACGGTAGGTGCAGAGCACTGTAATATTAAAGCCCAAGAAAAAATGGAATTATTCCAGCCAATTGTGGTAATCTAATGTTTACCCGTAATTAGATCGTACGAATGATCGATCCAGGAGAAGACATCTTTATCAGGTACAGATCCGTCGAGCATTACAGTATTCCAATGCTTTTTTATTCATATGGTTTTTAACTATACTGTTTAAATGATTGAAATACAACCCTTTTACCTAAATTAAAAGCCACGGTCTGCAATTTATGCATAGTTTATTATCAAGGTATTAGTCAAATTATTTGTTTTTCGGTGAGTTAATTCCTCTTTGCTTTGAAACGGATTCAAGTTTTTCTTGCCATTTGGATTTTTTAATCGGTTTCTTTTTATTCTCCTCCAATGTTAAAAGCACAACATCAGTGTTAATGAATAGTTTCGAAATAATATTTTGAGTATAAGTTAGAATGTTAGCAAGGAAATAGTAATAAGTAAGACCAGAAGAGAAATTATTCAAGAAAAGCATAAACATCACGGGCATCATATACATCATTAACTTCATACCTGGTTGATCTGAACCAGGAGAAGATCCTGTCATCTTCATTGTAAGTAAGGTTGATGCTGTCATTAGAAGTGTAAAAAGACTAACATGGTCTCCATACATCGGAATGATGAATGGGAGTTTTAAAATCGAATCATAAGTTGACAAATCTGTCGCCCAAAGAAAGTGTTCCTGCCTTAATTCAATAGACACCGGAAAGAACTTGTACATAGCAAATAGTATTGGCATCTGAAGAAGCATTGGAAGACAACCACCCATAGGATTCACACCTGCTCTTTTGTATAGATCCATGGTAGCTTGCTGCTTTTTCATAGCATCTTCCTTATTTGGATATTTCTTTCCTAATTCTTCTACCATCGGCTTAAGAACCTGCATCTTAGCAGTAGACTGGTAAGATTTAAAAATGAGTGGGAATAAAACAATTTTAATGATTAGAGTTAGAATAAGAATAATGAGACCATAGTTTTTTATTGAACCACTTAGCCAGTTAAAAATCGGAATAATTGCATACCTATTTATCCATCCAGTAATATTCTTACCAAGGGACACAAGTTTTTCAAGCTCATAACCTTCTTTTTTTAAAGTTGTAAAATGATTTGGGCCATAATATAACTTCATCGCTATTGTAGGTGATGAAATTGAATTAAAAGGAATGGCAACTTCTGAAGTATAATATCTCAAATATTTTGGTGAGGATAATGTTTTTTTTGAAGAGACTGTGCCAGTAAGAAAATAGTCTTTTGTTAAAAGAACTGATGAAAAGAATTGATCTTGGAATGCAACCCATGAGAGTTTTGTCGGGATATCTTTGTTCACCAATTCTTTAGATTGCGCTAGTCCTAGATCATTTACATCACCTGGATAGTTTTTAAATTTTATTGTCGAATACCTTTCTTCATTTGTGCGTCCTTTTTCCTGCTGAGGAAGATACATTTTCCATTCGAGAGTGAGACTATTTTGATTAGTGTTAATGATACTTTCCATTGATTTGAATTTGACATCAAAGTCAACCATGTAACTATCAGGAGCAAGTGTATATTTATACTCAATATATTTGTCTCCAGAAGTTATAAGCCTAAGAATCACACTTTGTGGTTGGGTACTTGCGATAAATGACTTTTGATTTGAAGGTGATGTGAAATACAAATCGTTAGTCCGTACGGCCTTGTTATCAGATGTGAAAAAGTTGAATCCGAATAAAGTTGAATCTCCGGTAAACAGAATCAATGGTTTTGTATCGGAACTTTTATAATTTTTCAATGTTGCTGAATAAACTTTTCCTCCCTTAAGTGAAATTATAAGCTTTAACTTATTATTTTCCAATGTTATAAATTCGTTAATCCCTTTGGATGCCTTTGAAAATACTCCAGAATTAATTGTATCATCGATATTTTCAGCCACAGTGTAGTGCTGATTAGAAACTTTTATTTTTAAACTATCTGAAGGTTCACCCTCAACCATTTGCTTATCTGAACCTATACCAAGTTTAATGTTTAGTTCATTTAGTTTTTCGATTACTTCGGTTTGGTTTGGTTCAAAATTAAGAGCATTAAGATACTCCGTTCGGGCAGTTTCCAATTCTCCTTTGGCGTAACGTAGTTCTGCCTCTGAAAGTGCCTTTTTAAAAGCTTTGTTTCGCTGACTATTATTATAGATGCTAAAACCAATGAATATAGCAAATATAAGAATGATACCAGATATAGTATTTTTATCCATTTCTTCATTAAGATTAAATTTGTTTAGATTTTATAGAATTACCAGTGATATTATGGAAGCTATCACGGAGCTCTTACTTGACATATTCTATAAAGTGAATGAAGATTTATTTTCCCACTGTTGCTAATAAGTAGAGTAATTAGCCAGGAACTGTTTTTAAAGATTCGATATGAATCGATTTCTAGGGAATCAAGTCTTGACTTAATTCGTTTGAAATCAATTTCTGACTTGATTTTATGGTAATCAAGTTCTAATAATACTGAAACAAGTCCAATAAACAGTAAGGAATTTTCTATGGATACTATTGAATTCAAAGCATTTTATGATCTTAATGCGAATTGAAATAGAATACAATAAAGAACAAATATAACAATTAAGAAGTCAAATACCATCAGTTAATTTGCTGGTAGTCTATATTTAACTTAGTTCGAATTGGCTTTAAATGCCCAATGGTAGAATTTGCTGTCATTGTTCCAACGTACTCGGAACTAGCATGAGTTATAGCACCGTTCGAGTTATGGGTAGTACATTTTAAAAGTCCGGTAGAAAAGTGATTTTTTCCTCCCAGAACTGCACCAGTCAAATTAGCTATAAAATTATTTAGAGTTTTATCTCAATCAATATCATTAATTATCTCTTTCAGCTTTTTTATTTCCTCTTTGCTCAACTTTTCTTCTTTAATAATAAAAGAAAGCAGTGATGCAGGTGAATTGCCAAATTGAGCTGACAGCATTTTTTTAACTTTTAATTTCCGATAATAAGCCTGAGTAACAGCCGGATAATATTCATATGTCTTCCCATATGCTTTAAACTTGAGATATCCTTTACCAGCGAGTATTCTGGTTACTGATGATATGGTATTGTATGGCGGCTTTGATTCATCCGGAAGCTCTGCTATGATATCTTTTACAAATGCTTTTTTTAGCTTCCAGAATATCATCATAATTTTCTCTTCAGCTTTTGTTAATTCTTCCATATTATTTTTTGTTGCTAATTGTTGTAAGTTCAAATAACAGGTCTACATTGTCAAATTCCTCCGTCGTTACATTTGGAAGTGGCTTCGGATGTATCGATTCCGGATCATACTTACCCGTAGCTACAAGTGCCTGGACAGCCAGTATGATTTTTGATTTACTAAAAAGGTCTCCCTTGTGAATTCCAATTTCATTGACCGGATCTTTTATAATTATTCCATCAATTTTTACTATGACATCATTAAATTTAAACTGTTTACCTTCATTAATTGTTATGATCAGGTCTACTGCCTCCTTATTTTGATTTTCCTGTACGCTTATTCTACTAAACAGATATCCATTATCCTGGTATAGATTGCTCACAGCATCCTGGGCGCCCGATGATCCGTTGAGCCTGTCTTCAATAAGGGATTTATTATATACGGAACCTTCTTTCAGGCCAAAGGCCTGATTTAAAGTCTTAATGTCATAAACAGTATTACCCTTCCAGGTAATTTTACCGATTTTTAACTGACTTTGATTGGCAATTACGTTTTGTTTTGTTTGAGAAGTCTGGGTATCCGGATTTTTTATATAAGAAAAGGAAAGCATTATAATTAATGTAACTGGGATGAGTATAACAAACATAAGCTTATATTGAGGAAGAGATCTTTGCCTGCTTATCATAACTATTCTGCGTTTGATTTGGCTACCGGAGAAACCAGCTGAAAGATTAAATCCTTTGACTTCCGAGGCTAGTTTCAGAAGAAGCTCTGCATAGTCCTTTTTCCCTTTACCTTTTTCTACAATCTTTTCATCCACAATGTACTCGTGTATCTCTTGAATTGATTTTTTTAAATAGATCAATAGTGGATTGAACCAAAAAATAATTGAGATAAATTCAATAAATAAAACATCCAGCGAGTGTAACTGCTGTGAATGGACTTTCTCATGATCTTTAATCCGTTGTAACTCATCGGCTGATAACTTTTGGTAAGAATGGGTAATGAATATATAATTAAAGAAAGAGAATGGTGGCACTTTCTCATTCAGATCAACTAACCAAAATCTGTCCTCCCTTACTTTTGGATTTTGCTCAACACATTTTTGTATACTTCTCAGGTTCCTGGCGAAATTGTAGGCCTTATAAAGCAATCCAATTATGTATACTGCAATTAGCAAAATTATCATTCCTTGAAGTAAAACGGCACCTATATTATTCATGGAATCATTCGATAAAGCTTGACCCTCATAATATCCAGCAGATTTATTGCCCGTGAGAAAGCTGGAATAATTAAATAGGTTAGCTGTGTGAAATGACGAGTTCCACTGAATAGGTATAATTACCAGTGGAAGAATTAAACTTAGAATTACACTAATTAATAAATAAATCCTCATCCACGAAAAATGAGTTAGCTTAGCAATCAGTAATCTGTAAACCGTTAAAAATAGTAACAGACAGATGGAACTTTCCAAAACGTAATAAATAAATGAATTAGTCATGGCTATAGTTTTATTAAATTTTCCATAAAGCTATAACTTATATTTCAGTTGTGCAACTTATTTGTAAGTTATATAATTTAAATTTAAGTTTATTATTCGAATACGTTATAGGCTATTTGTGTGGATAGCGGAATTGTCTAGGTAAAAGTGAACTAATTAAAGGTCCGTTAGTACAATTAAATATTACACTATATTATTTCCATGGGTAGAAGGTTATTAAAATGAGTAACCCTCAGAAAGTTATCCAACATGACCTTATTTTGACTAACAGATTAATTATTAATTTGATTCTTTGAAGAAAGAAACTTGGGAATTCAATGCTTCCCGGCAATCAGGTCATAAGAATGATCTATCCATGAAAATACCTCTTTATCAGGAACTGTCCCATCAAGAATTATAGTATTCCAATGCTTTTTATTCATGTGATAACCGCTAGTTACTGAGGAGTACCTTTCCCTTAGTTCAATAGCAAGGGGGGGTTCGCATTTAAGGTTTATACTCAGGTCGCCATCAAGGTTGACTAGAGCGAATATTTTTTCATGAACTTTAAAAACCAGGGTATCTTCTCCGAAAGGGAAGCTTTCGGTTGCCCCTTTTTTTGAAATGCAGTATTCTCTAATTGATTCAATGTTCATTTTTGAATTTTTAAGTATAATCAAATATTACACTATTTTATTCATATGGTAACCCGGGATCACAGAGGAGTGTCTTTCCCTGAGTTCGAGAGCAAGTGCAGGATCACATTTAAGGTTTATGCTCAGGTCGCCATCGAGATTTACCAGGGCAAATATTTTTCCGGCGACTTTAAAAACAAGAGTATCTTCTCCAAAAGGAAAGCTTTCGGTGGCTTCTTTTTTTGAGATGCAGTATTCTCTTAATCTAACTAAGTCCATATACTATATGTAAGATCTGTTAACATTAATAAGTTCTGTGCCCTTCTTGCTTTCAATTACCTCATCCCCCTATTCCCCTTCTCCCAGGAGAGAAGGGGGAATTATTTATTGCTCAGCGTATTGGCCCCTCCCTCTTGGGGGAGAGCCTGCCCCGCTTCGGCGGGGGGTTGGGGAGAGGCAGACTATCTCAATGTCGGATAGAACGCCCCCTCAATATGATCAATATTATATGAATCGACAGATTTGATAACGGTTATTATATCAAACCTGCCTTCTTTGTCTATATTGAATTTTTGAAGATAACCATTTGCTGCCCAGATAATAGATTTTTGTTTGTCTCTCGTCACGGCCGTAACAGGATGCATCTGGAAGTCGTCATTCCGTGTTTTTACCTCAACGAATATGATAAAATCGTAATTCTCTGCTATGATGTCAATTTCATGTTTTCCCCATTTCCAGTTCCGGCAGAGTATTTTAAAACCCGATTTTTTCAGATGATCAGCTGCCAGATCTTCTCCTTTCTGACCCAGATTATGTGATTCAGCCATAATTGGAAGATTATTCAGGGTATTATTGAATTTTATGTTGAAGTGGTTGAAAAAGTTTAAAAGGTTGAAGGATTATTTTACTTCAACTTTTCAACTCTTTCAACTTTTAAACATAAAGTATCATTCTAAATTTCAATTAGTTTATTCCTTATTGCAAATAAAATAAGGCTTGCAGTATTTTTTGAGTTCGTTTTTCCGAGAAGGTTTGCTCTGTGTTTATCCACGGTTCTTTTACTTATAAAAAGAGTCTCAGCAATCTCCTGGTTAGAAAATCCTTCACAGATTTTAAAGAGAATTTCTTTTTCTCTTTTCGAAAGGTTGGCCGATTTGCTTTCCTGTTCCCTGTATTTGATCTTCTGAATGACATGATAAAGCAACTCCTGTGAGAAATAGCTGCCTCCTTTTCTCACTGTGAGAATTGCTTCTTTAACTTCAGAGATGTCGGAATTTTTAAGAAGGAATCCTTTAGCACCTGCATCAACCATCTTATTATAATATTCCTCTTCACCATACATTGAGAGAGCTATGATATCAATATCCGGACAAATTTTCAGACCCTTTCTTGTTGCTTCAATCCCATCCATTTCGGGCATATTGATGTCCATAAGAGCGACATCTGCCTGTGTGTTCTTCAGAATTTTCAGAAATTCTTCGCCGTTTGAGGCTTCGGCTGTTACCTCAAATTCGGGGAAAGCATTGAGAAGTATTTTTAATCCGTTGCGAAACAGCTGATGATCGTCTGCTATTATTATCCGTATTTTTTCCATTATTGATTTATCCGATTTAATAAGTATCGATCAACTTGATAAGAGCACTAGTTCCTTTTCCCGGGATACTCTCCAGTATGAATACACCTTCAACAGTTTTTACGCGGGTCTCAATGTTGGATAATCCCATTCCTTTGGTATCTTCCTTACTTAATGAGGAAGTGTCAAAACCACGTCCGTTATCATTAAACTGCAAGGTAACAAATTTTTCGTGTTTGTTTAATTCTATCTCAATTCTGGAAGCTCCGGAGTGTAAAATTGAATTATTAATCAGCTCACACACAGCCCGATAAACCACCACCTCCTTTTCGTTTTCAAGTCGCCTTGATTCCATATTTGATTTAAAATCAATTTCAACAGTTTTAGTCTGATTAATTTTGGAAGTAAATGCACTGATGGCACTTGTTAGTCCAAAGTTAGACAGTACATGCGGACTAAGATTGTTTGAAATATCTTTGATTGTGCTGATGGCTTCATTCACCAGATGGTTGGTATTATTAAGGATAACGGGTCCGGCAGGATCTGTTATTCTGTCAGTGAGTGCGGAAAGAGACATTTTTACGGTTGAAAGAATAGGTCCCAGTCCGTCGTGAAGATCTTTTGCAAACCTCTTTCTCTCATTTTCTTCGGTATTAATAATAGCATTTATTACTCTTTTTTCAGTCCGTAACCGGTCTATGTCGGCCCTTTTAAGAGAGTAAAATATTTCGCGGATCAGGATAACCCCTCCTATTATAAATACCGAAATCAGAACTCCGATCCATTCGTCTATCATCTGCCAGGTATAAGAAGGTGTTCCCCTGAATCGTTCAAAAAGTTGTATAATATTACGCACAGCCATGAACACAAAAGAGAGGGAAAGTAATATCCAGGAGAGTCTGTATTTAGTAAGTTTCATAAATCTCAGTGCAACAGACGCAGCAGCAATTTGTAAAACAATTGAGATAATAAGGGCAATAAGTCTTACCATAAGGAAAGATATTTTCTATCAAAAATAGGACTATTTTAATTAATGACATAATATGGATTGACTAAGAGACTAAGGGACTTAGGGACGAAGAGACAATAAAAATGACAATGTCCCTAAGTCTCTTCGTCTCTTAGTCCCTAAGTCTCTTCGTCTCTTAGTCCCTAAGTCTCTTTGTCTCTTAGTCTCTTTGGTCCTCCCCTTTGCGCCCTTGCGCCGTTGTACCGTTATGCCGTTTTTATTACCTTTGGCATTCTAAAATTTGATCATGATACTTTTATATAACCTGGGGATACTGATTTTTTCTGCACTTGCGCATCTTATAGCTCCGTTTAATTCAAGAGCATCGCTATGGGTTAAAGGAAGAAATAAGTGGTTCGAAAAGATTGCAGCTAAGATAAAGCCGGGAGACAGGATTATATGGTTTCATTGTGCCTCTCTTGGTGAATTTGAGCAGGGAAGACCGGTAATTGAAGAGATAAAAAGGACTATGCCGGATTTTAAGATCCTGCTTACTTTTTTTTCTCCTTCAGGGTATGAAATAAGAAAAAATTATAGTTATGCTGACTGTATAAGTTATCTCCCTTCAGATACACAGGGCAATGCTGAAAAATTCATTGATCTTGTTAAACCGGAATTTGTAATATTTGTAAAATATGAATTCTGGAATAATTATATATCAGAACTTTACAGGGAAAAGATTCCATTATATTTAATTTCAGGAATATTTCGTCCCGGACAACATTTCTTCAGATGGTATGGATCGTTTTTCAGAGACATTCTTAGGAAATTTGAAAGAATTTTTGTGCAGGATCAACGATCGTTTGATCTTCTGAAAGGTATTGGGATCGAAAATGTTATTCTTGCCGGCGATACCAGGTTCGACAGAGTAGTAAAGATAGCTGCGACGGCCGTGGATATTTCTAAACTTGAACATTTCAGGGGGAATGAAAAGTTGTTTCTGGCAGGAAGCAGCTGGAAGCAGGATGAGGAGATAATTGCAGAGTATATCAACAGGTTCCCATTATCGATGAAATGGGTTTTCGCACCGCATGAAATTGATAAATCGAATTTAGAAAGACTTGAAAAGCTTTTTAAGGTGAAATATGTGAGATTCTCAGAATACAGTGAAGTTTCTGCTGATGCTCGTGTACTTATTATTGATAATATAGGTATGCTTTCTTCTGCCTACCGGTATGCATATATTGCCGCTATTGGAGGTGGATTCGGAAAGGGGATACACAATATCCTTGAACCGGCTTGCTGGGGAATTCCGATAGCTTTCGGGCCGAGGCATGAAAATTTCAAAGAAGCAGTTGATCTACTTAGTGCCGGAGGAGCGAAGTCATTTCTTACTTTTTACGATTTTGAAAGAATTTTAGATTTATGGCTTTCTGATGAGAAAATCTATACAATTTCAGCTGAAATTGCATCAAAATATGTAAAAGAAAATGCCGGTGCTACAGAAATTATAATCAAAGAAATATTTTGGAAAGATATTAACAGACTGCACTCATAATTTGTTAAAAACTAATCTTTTCTTAATTGGTAAGGTTCATTTAAAGAGACGTAAATTGTTCATCCGGATTTAATATTAATTTAACTCCGATGTAACCAAATAATCAAGTATTTACGATAACCTTACCAAAAATTTATTAAACCTTAAACCTAATCTTATGATGAAACTATTCAAACGAATGTTTATGCTGCTGGGTTTCTTGTTCATTACAGTATTGATATATGGACAGGGGGCGACAACATCATCATTAAGTGGTAAAATAACTGACAGCAAAGGAGAAACTCTTGCTGGTGCCAGTATTGTTGCCACTCACGTTCCCTCAGGAACACAGTATGCAACCAATACCGATAAGAATGGTACCTATCGTATTCAGAACATGCGCATAGGCGGACCTTATACGGTTAATGTTTCTTTTATCGGATATGCACCCAGTAGTTATACCGATCTGATCCTGAAACTGGGTGAAACGTATGTTCAAAACGGAGAGTTAGGCGAGACTACTACTACTTTGAAAGAAGTTATAGTTACAGCCGTTCTCAAAAGCTCAATTTTAAGTTCAGAGCGAACAGGTACCCAGACAAATGTCAGCTCCCGTGAATTGTCAACACTACCTACCATTAGCCGCAGTATTACAGACTTCTCGAAATACACTCCACAATCGCAGGGGAACTCATTTAGCGGCCGTGATGGAAGGTTTAATACAATAACTGTTGATGGTGCTGCATTCAATAACAATTTTGGTTTAAGCAGTAATCCTCTTCCGGGGGGAGAAGCTCAGCCAATTTCACTTGATGCAATCGAAGAGATCTCTGTGAGCCTTGCTCCTTACGATGTTACTCTTTCTCAGTTTACAGGTGCAAGTATCAATGCAGTTACACGAAGCGGAGATAATACATATAAAGCCTCTGTATATACCTATTTGCGGCCCAAATCATTTACCGGGAATAAAGTTGATGGGAATGAAGTTGTAGGTGCAAATAGCAGAAGTTCACAAAATTACGGCTTCCGCGTAGGTGGTCCGATAATCAAGAATAAATTATTCTTCTTTTTAAGTGGTGAATATGAGAAAGTATCTATTCCGGGTGTAACCTGGACGCCAAGCGCTGACGGCGTTGCTGTACCTGATCAGAATATTTCCCGCACAACTGAAGCAGATATGATCCGTGTAAGTGACTTTCTTAAGTCGACATATAACTATGATGCCGGAAAATACAAAGACTTTGATCCATTTCAGAATAAGAACCATAAAATATTGGCACGTATTGACTGGAATATTTCAAAAGATCACAGGTTTACTTTGCGCTACAATGATGTTGTCGGAACCTCTGACCAACAGACTAACTTTAATAGCGGACCACCAAACAATGCAAAAAACTCAGGACGTATAAGCAGTCAGTCACTGGCCTTTTCAAATGCATTCTACGGATTTAAGAATACAGTCCGTTCTATCACAGGAGAATTGAACAGTAACTTTGGAGGAAAGATCTCAAATAAGTTGCTTGCAAGCTACACATACATTCAGGATACCCGTACAAGTAATTCTAGCATCTTCCCGTTTGTTGATATCTGGCAAGGTGGCGATCAGTATATGTCATTCGGTTATGAACTTTTCACCTTCAATAACAATGTTATAAATAAAACGCTCAGTTTTACCGATAACGTAACTATAAATCTCGATAATCACACTCTGACAGCAGGTGCGGCATTCGACAGACTTTTCTTCCTTAATTCCTATATCCGTGAGGGTACTTCTTATTATCGTTATAATTCAGTTGACGATTTTATTAACGGAGCAAATCCTTCCGGATTCGGGGTTACCTATGGATATAATGGTGTGGATGCACCCGGCGCTAAAGCAACATTCGGGCTTGGATCAATTTATGGACAGGATGAATGGCAGGTTGTTCGAGGACTGAAATTGACCTATGGTGTTCGCATCGAAAAACCATTCTACCTGGATAAAATGCAGGACAATCCGGCAATCGCTGCCCTTTCGTTTCATGGCGGTGAAAAGATGGATGTCGGCACATGGCCGGCAAGTAAACTCATCATATCTCCCCGTATCGGATTCAACTGGGATGTCAAGGGTGATCGTTCACTTCAGGTTCGAGGAGGTTCAGGTCTTTTCACAGGACTGCTTCCTTTTGTATGGTTCACCAACCAGCCAACCAACGCAGGACTGATTCAGGTACCGGAAATTGGATGGGGTCCTGGAAACGTTAATCTTACAGGACTTGCATTTAATCCGGATTATAAGGCATATATTGCCAGCAGACCTGATCTGTTCCCTCAGAGTGCAGGATCTTTACCAAGCGGGGCTGCTCTTGCCCAGGTTTCCAAAAAATTTAAATTTCCCCAGATATGGCGTTCCAATTTAGCTTTCGATATTGAACTTCCCTGGAATATGGTATTCACGGGAGAGGCAATCTTCTCAAAAGATATTAACGCAGTTACACAGGTTAATATTAATGAAACTAATCCTGCCGGATTAATGACAGGTCCAGATAGTCGTCCTTACTGGATAAGCAGTACTACGGCCAAAATAGTGTCAGGTGTAAGTAATGCCATGGAACTTAGAAATGTGAGGAAAGGTTATCAGTATTCACTTACTGCCCAGCTTACAAAGAACTTCAATAATGGTTTTTCGGGTATGTTTGCTTATACCTATACAATGGCTAAAGATGTTACTTCTAATCCGGGGTCATCGGCTTCTTCTGCATTCACCTCCAATACCGCCGTCGGTAGCCTTAATAACCCGGGCCTTAGCTACTCGAACTTTTCCACACCTAATAAACTGGTTGGTAGCGCTTCATACCGTATTGAGTATGCAAAAATGTTTGCAACTACGTTTTCAATTGTTTATCAGGGCTATCAGCAGGGACGCTGGTCCTACACTTACTCCAATGACCTGAATGGAGATGGCAATTCATCAGATCTGATGTACATTCCGTCCAGTGCCACTGACATTAATTTTGCTGCTGCAAGTGGAATGACTGCAGTTGAACAGCAGGATGCATTCTGGGCTTATGTTGAGGGCAATAAATATCTGAAGGCGCATGAAGGTGATTATGCTTCACGATTTGGTGAAGTAAAACCATGGATACACCGTTTCGATGCAAAAATTCTTCAGGATATATTTTCAAACTTTGGAACTGACCGCAAATATACCCTTCAATTAAGTCTGGATCTTCTCAATATTGGTAATTTACTGAACAATAAATGGGGAGCATACACATACAATCCTTTGGCCAGTTACGATAACGTACGTCCATTATCAGTTGTAACAAGAGGTAGTGCAACCGTAGTTCCTGTTTATAAACTTAATGCAACATCGCTTGATGATTTTAAAGCAAAAACAACCCTCAGTAAAGATATTAGTACATCAAGTACCTGGGGTTGCCTTTTAGGAATCCGTCTGATTTTCTAAAATTATATTTTAGATAATTTACAAAGAGGTTGCCGGATAACGGCAGCCTCTTTTTTTTGCCTTTAAGTAATAAATTGTCAGCATGTATTATACAGGCCATGGGTTCTTCAATTTTAGAAATTTGCCTTGAACTTTTTCTCCCGATAATTGTTTCTATGACAAGGGAGATATTTATCAACTAATTTATAATCAAGCACATAAACAAAAGTTAATAACTATATTGTCAAATGTTAATAAACTTAAATTTTTACTCTTGGATAGAGCGGTACGCTTGTTTAATTTAGCAAATACCCGCTTTAAATATCAGTGGCCGTTTAATCTCATTAGAATCAGAGAATAACAAAAATATATGGAAGAGTTATTTGTCCAGGAATCAGCTATTGCAACTGAAAAAGCAAAGAACCAAAATTCAGCACCAGAAATGCAGAAAACAGGTGAAGGGAAAAATATTGAAAAAACAAAGAATCGAGGACACGAAAAAGTAGTTTATTCTCACGATGAAGCTGTGGAGGAAAGTATTCAATACTTCAATGGCGATGAACTGGCTGCACGGGTATGGGCAAATAAATATGCATTAAAAGATTCATTCGGGAATCTTTATGAAAAGTCACCCGATGACATGCATCACAGGCTGGCACGCGAAATACGCCGGGTAGAAATGAAATACAAGAACCCGCTTTCGGAAGAGTTGATTTACAGTGTTCTCAAAGATTTCAAATATATCGTTCCCCAGGGCGGACCAATGACAGGCATAGGAAATGATTACCAGATTGCTTCATTATCCAACTGCTTTGTAATAGGCAACGACGGATCGTCTGACTCATACGGAGGGATAATGAAAATTGACCAGGAGCAGGTACAACTTATGAAGCGCAGGGGAGGAGTAGGTCACGATCTCTCACATATAAGACCGAAAGGTACCCCGGTGCTTAACAGCGCCCTTACTTCAACAGGTGTGGTTCCGTTTATGGAAAGGTATTCCAACTCAACACGCGAGGTAGCGCAGGATGGAAGAAGAGGCGCACTTATGCTTTCAATTTCGATCAAACACCCCGACTCAGGAAAATTCATTGATGCCAAGCTTGAAAGCGGGAAGGTTACCGGGGCAAACGTCTCGGTTAAACTGACGGACGATTTCATGAAGGCAGTTGAAACTAAAACGCTGTTCAGACAACAATATCCTGTTAATTCAGATAATCCCAGGTTTGCAAAAGATATCGATGCAGTTCAGCTCTGGAGCAAGATTATCCATAATGCCTGGAAGTCTGCCGAACCCGGGGTATTATTCTGGGATACAATAATCAGAGAGAGTATTCCTGATTGCTACAGCGATCTGGGATTTGCAACTATTTCAACAAATCCATGTGGCGAAATTCCTTTGTGCCCGTACGATAGCTGCCGTTTGATGGCAATCAACCTGTACAGCTATGTAAACAATCCATTTACCGACAAGGCTGTATTTGACTTTGAATTGTATAAAGAACATGTAGGACTGGCACAAAGAATGATGGACGACATAATTGATCTTGAGCTGGAAAAGATCGATGTAATTCTTGCAAAAATAGATACAGACCCCGAGATTGAAGAGCTGAAACGCGTTGAGAGAAACCTCTGGAAAAACATCAGAGCGAAATCGGAAGAAGGAAGAAGAACCGGAATCGGTATAACAGCTGAAGGAGACATGCTTGCGGGTCTTGGACTCAGGTATGGCAGCAATGAAGCTACAAATTTCTCGGTAGAAGTCCATAAAACACTTGCCCTGGAAGCTTACAAAGCATCTACTTACCTGGCAAAAGAGAGAGGTGCCTTTGCAATTTATGATGCAGAGAGAGAAAAAGAGAATCCGTTTATTTTAAGGATGAAAGAAGCAGACCCTGTAATGTATAATAACATGGTCAAACATGGGCGAAGGAACATTGCCCTGCTTACTATAGCTCCAACGGGAACCACAAGTCTTATGACCCAGACCACCTCGGGAATTGAACCGATATTCTCCACTTTCTACAAAAGAAGAAGAAAGGTTAATCCTAACGATCTGGATGTAAAAGTGGCATTTAAGGATGAGGTTGGCGATTCGTGGGAAGAATTCAATGTTTTCCATCATAAATTTGTCGACTGGCTGAAACTGAACGGATACGATACCGATGAAGTTACCCGAATGAGAGACGAAGAGATTGAATCGATAATTGCGAAATCGCCTTATTATAAAGCTACAGCCAATGATGTTGACTGGATCGCAAAAGTCAAGATGCAGGGTGCAATTCAAAAATGGGTAGATCATTCAATCAGCGTTACAATAAACCTTCCTGCTGAAGCAAAAGAAGAACTTGTAAGTGAACTGTACCTTACAGCATGGAAATCGGGGTGCAAAGGGGCAACAGTTTATCGCGACGGATCCAGAAATGGGGTCCTGATAGCAGGAAAAACAGAAATACGTCCTGAAAAACCAAAACGTCCAAAAGTGCTTGACAGTGATGTTATCAGGTTTAATATTAATGAAGAAAAATGGGTCGCTTTTGTCGGACTGAAAGAGAGCAGGCCTTATGAGATATTCACTGGTATTGCAGACGAGGAGATATTCCCTATTCCAAAAAGCATAGTAAAAGGGAAGATCATAAAAATCAAGGATGAGGACGGGAAGACACGCTATGACTTTCAATATACCGACAAATATGGGTATAAGAAGAATATTGAAGGCCTTTCACACATGTTCAAACCGGAGTTCTGGAATTATGCAAAACTTATCTCAGGAGTTTTAAGACATGAAATGCCCATTCAGGATGTGGTTAATCTGGTTACCTCATTAAAGCTCGACAGTGAGTCAATTAACAATTGGAAGAACGGTGTTGAAAGAGCATTGAAAAAATATATACCAAACGGAACAAAAGCAAAAGGCAAATGCGGAGAATGTGGTTCAGAGAACCTTGTTTATGAAGAAGGTTGCCTGATCTGCAAAGACTGCGGATCATCAAAATGTGGCTAAATCCACGTAAGGGGTCCCGGGTTCTGGGTATTATTTTAGTACACCGAGTTCCTTCCCGATCTTTTCGAATGCATTGATCGCTTTATCCAGATGCTTCTTTTCATGTCCTGCCGAGAGCTGAACCCTTATTCTTGCCTGGCCTTTAGGAACAACAGGGAAGTAGAATCCGATAACATAAATATCTTCTTTAAGAAGTTTTGCCGCAAACTCCTGAGATAATCTGGCATCGTAAAGCATTACAGCACAGATAGCAGATTTGGTAGGTTTTATGTCGAATCCCAGCTTTTTTATACGGCTAATAAAGTACTCAGCATTGAAGTGGAGCTTATCCTGAAGGACATTTGTTTCTGTCATCATTTCAACCATCCGGATACCTGCGGCTGCTACCATAGGAGGGATGGAATTTGAAAATAAGTAAGGACGTGACCGTTGTCTCAGAATATCAATTATCTCTCTTTTACCCGTAGTAAATCCGCCAATTGCACCGCCAAAAGCTTTCCCCAGGGTCCCGGTTATGATTTCGACTTTTCCTGAAATATTGTATAATTCAGTCACACCTCTTCCTGTTTTTCCTACTACCCCGGCCGAGTGTGATTCATCGATCATTACCATTGCACTATATTTGTCTGCAAGCTCTACAATTCTGTCAAGAGGTGCCACGTTCCCATCCATTGAAAAAACTCCATCTGTCACAACAAGTCTGAATCGCTGAGCCTGTGCAAGCTGAAGTTGTTTTTCAAGATCTTCCATATCGGCGTTTTCATATCTGTAGCGCTGAGCTTTGCATAGACGTACACCATCAATGATCGAAGCATGATTCAGGGAATCAGAAATAATTGCATCCTCCTCCGAGAGGAGTGGTTCAAATACTCCACCGTTTGCGTCAAAACAGGCTGCATAGAGGATTGTATCCTCGGTGCTGAAGAATTCCGCAATTTTTTTCTCAAGTTCCTTATGAAGATCTGTAGTGCCGCAGATAAATCTTACCGACGACATTCCATAGCCATGATCATCAAGTGATTTTTTTGCTGCTTCAATAAGCGATGGATCATTAGAAAGACCGAGGTAATTGTTTGCACAGAAATTCAATACTTTTTGTCCTGTGTTTAGCTCAATTTCAGCGCTTTGAGGAGATATGATAACACGTTCTTTCTTGTATAGGCCGGCTTCGCTGATTTCCTTCAACTGGATGTTGAGATGATTTTGAAATGCTTTATACATTTTTAATTGGGCACTATTTTTTAATATACTGATTTACAAGTGCAACAATATTATTAACAGAGTCAAATGCCTCAGGCGTTGCCTTAGATGGAGGAATTTTAATTTTGAATTTGTTCTCGATAAATACCAGTAGAGATACCATTGAGAAGGAGTCGACATGTCCGCTTGATATCAAAGGTGAATCATAGGTTATTTCTTCATCCTCATCTTCCATGTATTCTTTCTTAATGTAGTCCAGAATAAGATCTTTCGTGTCTTCCATGCTATAAAAATTTAAGATTCAAACTAAATATTTAATCGTTCTCAAGAGTGGAAATATCTCCTGTTTCCTCTCCCCATTCCTTTGCATGAAGCAGCCTTCTCATAATTTTGCCGCTTCGTGTTTTTGGGAGGTTTTCCATATACTCAATTTCCTGTGGCATAGCCACGGGAGATAGTTTTTTTCGGATAAAATTCATTATTTCAAGTTCAAGATCGGAACTTGCTGAGAATCCTGGTTTTAACGTAATAAAAGCTTTAACCACTTCCATGTTAATATCATCAGGTTTTGCCACAACAGCCGATTCCGCAACTGCGGGATGTTGAAGCAGAGCAGATTCAACTTCAAAAGGGCTCACCAGGTGTCCGCCTGTATTAATTACATCATCATCTCTTCCGATAAACCAGAAATATCCTTCATTGTCTATACTTGCACGATCGCCTGATAAATACCAGCCGTTAACGAACTTTTCCCTGTACTTAATGTCATTGTTCCAGTATGCCCGCATCATAGCAGGCCATCCCGGTCTGAATGCGATAAGTCCGATTTTCCCTGGTTCAATGATAGGCTCAAAGGTTGTAGGATCCACTACAACCCCCACGATCCCCGGAAATGGTTTGCCCATTGAACCGGGTTTAACTTTCATTCCTGGAAAATTTGTAATCATTATTGATCCTGTTTCTGTTTGCCAGAAGGTATCGAGAAATGGTTTTCCGAATTTCTTTTGCGACCATAATACAGCTTCCGGGTTCAATGGTTCTCCCACGCTGGCAATATGACGCAAACTTGAGAGGTCATAATTTTTGATTATTTCATCCCCTGCCTTCATCAGCGACCTGATAGCAGTTGGTGCCGAATACCACACTGAAATTTTATGTTTCTCAATAAACTTATACCAGGTCTGCGCAGAGAAGCCGGAATCCAGAATACATTGTGTGATTCCCAGGCTCCAGGGGCCTATTATACCATAAGAAGTGCCGGTAACCCATCCGGGATCTGCAGTACACCAGTAAACATCATCATCCTGAAGGTCCAGTACCCACTTTGTTGTAAGGTATTGTGAGATAAGAGAATAGTGAACATGTTTAACCCCTTTAGGTTGTCCGGTGGTTCCTGAGGTATAATGCAGAACTGAGGGAGATTCAGCTTTTGTAGGAAAAATATCCATCTTCTCAACTGGTATAGATTTTTCCAGACTGAATGATATCTCTTTGCTTTCCAGCTTTTTTGTTTCACTGTGATCAATAATTACGATTACTTCCAGATTTGGAAGAGTATCAATTATCTTCCTGATTTTTAAAAGGTGTTTCCTCTGAGTAATGATTACCCGGGTTTGAGCATTTTCAAGTCTTACAAAAAGCGATTCATCGCCAAATGCCGAAAACAAGGGTTGAACTATAGCTCCGATTTTCAGAACTCCGAGGAAGGAAAAATATAATTCAGGTATACGGTCCATAAAAAGACATACCCTGTCCTCGTTCCTGATACCAAGTCCTCTCAGGAATGTGCCAATAGTATTGCTTGCAAGCCGGATATCATTAAAAGAATATTTTTTTTCCACGCCACCAAACCCCTCATATTCTAATGCTGTTTTATCAGATTTCCCCATTAAACAAATCCGGTCGGAACAATACCATCCGATATTTATAACGTCACCTTGCTTGTGTCCGAGTTCCTTTTCAGTTACAGACCAATCAAAATTTTTAAGTCTCTCCTCGTACGTACCAATATTTGACATAGACGAAAGTTTAAAGACTAAATAAGAATTTATCTAAGAAAGAATAAACTTCAAATGTACTAATTACTTAATATGATTATTATTAAACATATAAAAGATATCATATGTTCAGGTAAGTAAGGCAATATAAGATACTCTAAGGATAACCGCTGTTGACCCCCCGGGTTATATAAAAATTCTTTTATGAACTTCATCTTAAATATTATATTTACAGTCAATAAAAAGAATTATATATTAAATTAGATCATTATTCACTTGTTTTTGCAAACCACTCTCAATGTTATTTAATTCAATTGAATTTGCATTTTTCTTAACAATAGTATTTTTAATCTATTGGTTTGTTCTAAATAGAAACATCAAATATCAGAATTTGTTTTTATTGCTTGCCAGTTATGTCTTTTATGGTAGCTGGGATTGGAGATTTTTGTTCCTGTTGATAATGATATCACTGGCAAACTATATTATCGGGATCAACATAGATAAATACGAGGTAACCAGGAAAAAGAAGATATGGCTGATTGCAGGGCTTGTTATTAATATCGGAATTCTTGGTGTCTTTAAATATTATAATTTTTTTGTTGACAGTTTTTTTGACCTGGCTTCTCTGATTGGTTATAAACTGCCAAAATCATCAACGAGAATTATTCTTCCTCTGGGAATAAGTTTTTATATTTTTCTGTCTTTGAGCTATATTCTGGATATATATAAAAAGAAACTTGCAGCAAATTATAACATTATCGAGGTTTTACTTTCTCTAAGTTTTTTCCCGATAATTCTTGCTGGTCCCATTCAACGTCCATCAACATTGCTGCCTCAGATTGTTGAAAAAAGAGAATTCAAATATGACCAGGCTGCTGATGGACTGCGGCAAATCCTTTGGGGACTATTTGTGAAGATTGCTCTCGCAGATAATCTGGCATCTCCCACAGACGATATTTTTCTTAATTTTTCCCATTATTCAGGCAGTACATTGTTAATTGGATCTCTGCTTTATACGATTCAGATTTATGCCGATTTTTCAGGTTATTCCAATATTGCTATAGGGACGGCCAAGCTTTTGGGATTTAGATTAATGCAAAATTTTGATTATCCATATTTTTCAAGGGACATAACTGAATTCTGGAAGAAATGGCACATGTCGTTAACCAGCTGGTTCAGGGATTATTTGTTTTTGCCAATCTCATTTGCTGTTTCATGGAAAATTAAGCATGAAAGGGTATTTTATATCAAGACTGAACTGTTTATCTATATTGTGGCAAGTCTTATAACCTGGTTCCTTACAGGTCTGTGGCATGGAGCAAATTATACATTTATAATCTGGGGTATGATTCATGGGGGATTTTTAATTCTTTATCAGTGGCAACGAAAACCACGAAAGAAAGTGTTAAAAACTATAGGGATTAATAATAATAATAAAGTCCTGGTGTTAATTGAGACATTCATCACACTGGCTATTGTCATTCTGGCCTGGGTGTTTTTCAGATCTGAATCAATTCAAAAAGCAGTTGAGTACTTCAAAGGCATTTTCTCTACGTCATTATTTTCATTTCCGCAGATTTTTCCGAAAGTAGCAATTTTATTTTCGATGATCTGTCTTTTGACAGAATACGTCCAGCGTAAAAAACAACATGCTCTGCAATTGGAGAATATCAGATATAGAGCAATACGATGGGGGATTTACTTTGGGATTGTTTTTATCATTCTGTTTTTTGGAGGCGGGGACCAAAAATTCATTTATTTCCAATTTTAATATATATGAAAAGGTTTCTTATCAGTTTTTCACTTTTTATTTTGCTTGTCGGGTCGGTTGCTCTCGGTTTATTCGTGCTTTCTGATTATGTCATAAAGCAACGGGAAAATAACCTTTTAAAGATTAGTAAAAATATCAATAAAGTATTTATAGGCGATTCTAATGTCGAATGTGCTGTAAATGATAGCATGATTCCAAATAGTATAAATATCGCTCAATCTGGTGAAGCCTATATGTACACTTACGCTAAAATAAAATCCTTACTTGAATACAATGACCAGATTAAAACAATATATATCGGATTTTCTTTTTGGGATCTGATAAAATTCACTGAAAAAATATGGTTGTTCAGCAATGAATTTGTAATTGAAAAAATCACATTATATAATTATTTGTTGAATTATTACGACAAATCTGTGTTAATAAAAAATAATCCTGTAGCATACATAAGAGGCGTATTGAAATCGATTCTCAGCAATTTTCAGGTTTTCAAAAAAAGCTTTCACAGAGACGAGTTCAATGGAAGACTCATTAATTTTGGAGGTTATGAGAATTCAGGAAGAGACAAACTGCAGGAAGATATAAAAAAGAACTCGTTTAAGGAACAAGTTTTTGAAGAAGGTCTGTTTCAAATTGAATATCTGAAAAAGATTTCAGAGCTATGCAGGCAAAAGTCAATTAAACTTGTATTATTAAATACACCGAAACATATTTACTATTACTCAAATATTCCGGAAGCTATCAGGCAAAACTGGATTTCTGTCCGTAATTCATTATCAAGAGATTCTTTACTCGATTTATCAAGGTTAAGCATTCCTGATAGTTGCTTTGGTGATTTAACACACCTTAATGCTAAAGGAGCTAAATTATTTTCCCGGTATCTGAATGAAAAACTGCGTTAGTCCCAGTTTAAGATAACTTTTCCACAATCGCCTTTCTCCATGATATCGAAGCCCTTCTGGAAATCATCGATAGAGAACCGGTGGGTGATGACAGGATTTAAGTCTATTCCTCCAATTATCATTTGTTCCATCTTGTACCACGTTTCCCACATTTCCCGTCCATAGATACCTTTTAAGGTTATTGCCTTGAAAATAATATCACTCCATGGAACCTCGAAATTCGAGGGCAAAATTCCAAGCAATGAAATACTGGAACCATTGTACATATTATTGAGCATATCAATGAATGCCTTGGGTGATCCCGACATCTCGAGTCCGATATCAAATCCTCTCATCCCCAGTTTTTTAACAGCATCTGATATCTTCTCGCCTTTTGATGGATTAACGGTAAGGGTAGCTCCCATTTTTTTGGCTATTTCGAGACGGGAATCGCTGAGGTCGCTGGCAACAATGAATCTTGCACCTGCGAATTTTGCTATTGCAACGGCCATACTGCCGATAAGTCCCGATCCGGTAATCAATACATCTTCTCCGATCAGTGGGAATGATAGAGCAGTATGAGTTGCATTTCCGAATGGGTCCATTATTGCAGCCCATTCATCAGGAATTCTGTGATCGAGAGGTATCACATTTTGGACAGGTATCTTTACGTATTCTGCAAATGATCCGTCGATATGAACTCCGATGCCAACAGTATTCTCACAGACATGTTCTTTACCACGCCGGCAATTGCGACAATGACCACATGCCAGATGACCTTCTCCGGTGACTCTTTCGCCAATTCTGAGATTGGTCACCCCGGCGCCCATTCTTTCGATATAGCCCATATACTCATGTCCGATAACCATTGGAGTCCGGATTGTTTTTTGCGACCAGGCATCCCACTCATAAATATGCAGATCGGTTCCACATATTGCAGACTTTTTAATCTTAATAATAACATCATTAAGGCCGGGTTCAGGAACAGGAACTTCTTGCATCCATAATCCCTTTTCGGGTCTGGCTTTAACCAGCGCTTTCATCTTTTTCATAAACACTATAATAAGAGATTTGCAAATACATTGATTTTCTTCGCTCCCCTTGGGGCCGGGGTAAACGAAGAAAATCAATGCAAATTTACTACAAATCTACCGGACAAAACCTGATATTCGTTATGGTATAATATATAATCGGGTTTGTCTATATTTGCACTAATGTTAAATGGGTATACTTAATATGAAACAAGTACGAGTACGTTTTGCCCCAAGCCCTACAGGTCCGTTGCACATCGGAGGTGTAAGAACGGCTCTTTACAACTATCTTTTTGCAAAAAAGAAGGGCGGGACATTCATTTTAAGAATTGAAGATACCGATCAGGCAAGATTCGTTGCAGGCGCTGAAGAATATATCATGGAATCGCTCAGTTGGTGCGGGATAGTTGTCGATGAAGGAATCAGGGAGGGAGGGAATTATGGCCCGTATCGCCAGAGCGACCGGAAAGAAATATACAGGCAATATGCAGATATTCTTATAGATAAAGGCCATGCCTATTATGCTTTTGATACACCTGAAAAACTTGAAAATCTGAGAAAAGAATCAGAAAAAGCCGGGAACACATTTATTTATAATGCTGCAGTCAGAGATAAGCTTACAAACTCAATCTCTTTAAATGAAAAGGAGTGGCATGAGAAGCTTGAAAAAGAAGAACCTTTCGTCATTCGTTATAAAATGCCATATAATGAGGATATCCATTGTAATGATATTATTCGCGGACACATTGTTGTAAATACCGGAACCCTCGATGACAAGGTATTGTTCAAATCTGATGGTATGCCAACGTACCATCTGGCAAATATTGTTGATGATCATTTAATGGAGATAAGTCATGTAATCCGGGGGGAAGAATGGCTCCCTTCATTGCCTCTTCATATACTGCTATATCGTTCTTTCGGTTGGGATTCTCCTCTTTTTGCCCACCTTCCCCTGCTTCTGAAACCTGATGGGAGAGGCAAATTAAGTAAACGCGATGGTGATAAGATGGGATTTCCTGTATTTCCGCTTTTTTGGCCATTTGGAGAGACAGCAAAGGGTTTTCGCGAGGATGGATATTATCCCGAAGCATTTATTAACATGCTTGCATTACTTGGTTGGAATCCGGGTACTGAAAAGGAAATATTTTCGATGGATGAACTTATAAATGCCTTTTCAATAGACAGAGTCGGTAAATCCGGATCGCGTTTTGATCCGGAAAAGGCAAAGTGGTTTAATCACCAGTATCTTCAAAACAAAACCAACACCCAGTTGGCTATTGAATTCAGGGAGTTTCTCAGAGCCCGCGGTTATAATTTTGATATCATCAGACTTGAGATTCTGGCAGGTCTGGTAAAGGAAAGGGTAAGTTTTACTAAAGATATATGGGAACAGACTGATTTCTTTTTTAAAGCCCCGGAAATCTATGATCAGGAAGCTATAAAAAAACACTGGAAAGAAAATTCAGGCTTACTACTCATGGAACTAAAATCTTTGATTGAGAACATAAGTGATTTTTCGGCCGCTACTGAACCTGTCGTTAAAGCCTGGATTGATGAAAAAGGATATAATACAGGAGCCATAATGAATCCTTTCAGGCTGGTAGTTGTAGGTGCTTTAAAGGGCCCTCATATGTTTGATATTATCAGTTGGATCGGAAAGGACGAAACCCTGAAACGGATCGATAAAGGACTTTCCGCAATCGGTAAATGACAAGATGAACCTACCACAGCCAGGGGACTATATTGATATGCACACACACAGTGGCAGACCTGCTGAAGGTATTTTTCTCATCGAAAGTCTGATGGCCCATGAAGGGAAATTACCTGAGGATATATCGGGAGTCACTTACACTTATGGTATACATCCCTGGTTCCTTACTGAAAAAAATCATAAGCAACTTATAATTTCTGTTGAGAATTCGGTCAGTTATCCAAATATGATTGCTATTGGTGAAGCCGGATTTGA
>Ga0209744_1000024_pt1 | contig 44514 bp, 25 predicted proteins | sample BarGraNGADG00311_2_FD_184494 | JGI IMG/M metagenome (GOLD analysis project Ga0209744, IMG submission 184494) | Arctic peat soil microbial communities from Barrow, Alaska - Barrow Graham LP Ref core NGADG0004-311 (SPAdes) (version 2) | ecosystem: Environmental > Terrestrial > Soil > Wetlands >... | reverse complement strand
AACAGCGAAAAGGGTTTCTTTGAAGATCAGGCTCTGAAAGAAAATTTCCGGCTGATAACGCTTAATGTTGATCATTCAGATTCGTCTTCAGTGAGACAACAACTTGATTTGGCCCTGATTTCCTCAAAAAAATTTCCGGGGAAGGTTTTTTACGGTGCAACATTCTGCTTTGATACTGCAGGATGGGGAACTGATGTCTGGAGTAAAAATGTTATCGGCCAACTGAACAGGAATATCTCAGGAGGAGCAATTTCCGTCAAGCTCTGGAAAAATATAGGAATGACAGTAAGAGATAAAAACGGGAAGTTCATAATGGTTGATGATCCTGAATTAAAACCAGTCATTGATTTTATTATCAGCAAAAATCTGCCAATAACAGGTCATATGGAAGAACCACGCAATTGCTGGCTGCCATTAAGGGAAATGACTGTAAGGAGCGACAGTGATTTATATGTCACCTGCAGTATCAGTCTGCCAGGGACCGCAAACGGATTCGCGATTTCTGCATTAAATATCAGGACAGGCTCCTGTATGGTACGGACCTTTCGGATAATGGGTCTGATAATGGTGAGAAGGTAGCAAAATGGATGCATGACACATGGTTCGACGACTGGAAATACTTCACATCAAAAGATAAAATGACTTCTGATAAATTTAAGGGGACATTTGAAGGTTTGCAGCTTCCGAAGAAGTTGTCAGAAAGATTTATGCTGAAAACGCAATCAGATGGTATAGACTGAATATTAAATGATAGGAACACACCAAGGCGTGTCTTTTATTTAGGTCTATTGTGAATAATCCGATAATAGTTTTTCTCAAATATTATGGTAACGGATAAAAATATTTGTATATATTTACACGTGAAAGTACACGAGTAAGTAAATATTATGGTTTTAATATGAAAACAAAAAAACACGATCTGATTCAGATTAGCATCTTACCGTATATCAATTCGGTTTTGAGGGTAATTCTGATGATTTCTATTTTAACACCGATAGTGTTCCTGACGAATTGCCAGACTAAGAAAAATACACCTTCTGAGGCAGCGGGCCCTACATTTCGAAGTTGGGCGCCGACTCCTCCGATGGGATGGAACAGTTGGGATTGTTACGGCCCTACTATTGTTGAAGCCGAAGTAAAAGCAAATGCAGATTACATGGCAGAACATCTTAAACAATTCGGATGGCAATATGTAGTGGTTGATATAAGATGGTATGTCGAAAATGATAAAGCCGGCGGATATAATGAGGATAATCCAATACTCGCACTTGATGAATATGGACGGCTGACTCCTGCTTTAAACCGCTTCCCTTCTGCAGCAAACGGGCACGGATTCAAACCATTAGGCGATTATATTCATAGTAAGGGGCTGAAATTTGGAATTCACATGATGCGGGGCGTTCCGGTAATAGCAGTTAAAAAGAATACACCAATTCTGGGATGTACCGCTAAAGCACAGGATATTTATTCAACCGAAAATCAATGCATCTGGTTGAAGGACATGTACACTATTGTTGCCGGGAAACCCGGAGCACAGGAATATTACAATTCCGTCTTTCAGCTATTTGCATCGTGGGGACTTGATTTTATTAAAGTTGATGATCTGTCAGGTCGAACGGCTGAAATTGAAATGGTGAGAAAAGCTATCGATAATTGTGGCAGGCCAATTGTTATAAGTATTTCTCCAGGTGGAGACAGCCCTGAAACGGCTGATTTTCTGAAGAATAATGTAAATATGTGGCGCACTTCGAATGATTTCTGGGATAACTGGCCGGCACTTAAGAATCAATTTAGAATTCTTGACAGTTGGGCAGGACCCGGAGTAAAAGGTTGCTATCCTGACGGTGATATGCTTCCTCTTGGCAAAATTGGATTAAGAGCTGAACGAGGAGTTCCCCGTATGACAGGCTTTACAAAAGATGAACAATATTCCTTAATGTCACTGTTTGCTATTTTCGGCTCACCATTAATGTTTGGAGGAGATCTGCCGAGCAACGATGAATTTACTTTAGGATTGATTACAAACAAGGATGTTCTGGAAGTAAATCAGCATAGTCTCAACAGAAAGCAGCTATTCAGAGAAAATGACTTTATAGTCTGGACAGCAGATGATCCAAAGACAGGCGATAAATTTGTTTCCCTATTTAATGCTTCGGACCAGCAACCGGTTGTCGAAAGTAAAGCTATCTGGAAAAGTGAACTGATAACACAGGAAACTCCTGGTCAGAGTGTTGATATTGACTTGGATATTGCCGGTGCCCGGAAATTATTTCTGGTCGCAACTTATGATGATCTTCTCGGGTATGGAAAACATAACTGCGACTGGATTGAGCCTGTTCTTACCCGTAAGGACGGCAAGTTAAAACTTACAGACCAGAAATGGGTAAAAGCTTCAGCCGGGCGGGGAGAACCTGTTGTTAACAAAACAGCAGGAGGCGGAAAATTAACCGTCAATGGCAAAGAGTATAATAATGGTATCAGCACGGTTGCCAGCTCAATAATCGAGTACGATCTGCCTGAAGGATGCACCAGGTTTAAGACCAAAGCCGGGATAGACAAGGATGCTTTATTGCAGCTGGGACAAATCGGAAGCAGGGCTTCCGCCAGATTCATGATTTTTGTTGAGGACCCTGCAGGTCCAATGCCGGCTGACACTGCCTCGGTTTCAGTAAAATTTGATCAGCTTGGTTTAACAGGAACTCATTCTGTAAAAGATCTCTGGAGTGGTGAAAAACTCGGGCAGTTTACAGACGGGTTTACACGGACCATAAATCGTCACGGAGCCGGTCTCTACAGAATTCATTGAAAAAAGATATTTAGCGAAAACCGATATGAAAACATTTATAATGCAGATATTAAATTTAAAAAAAGAATTCACTACAACGGCAATAATAGGTTTGTGGATACTGATGCTTTCTTCCTGTTCGAAAAAACATGATTTGCCACCGATAATTGAAGATCCGACAATTGATGATTCGTCAATTATAGATCCGGTTGATCCTCCCATAGCTTCTACCATAGGACTGTTCATGGACGGATGGCAACCCAAAGCTTATCAGGCACCTCCATATGTAGAAGGAAAGATTGCATCCGATGCATCAGCTATTGTAACTGTGGATATTGCAAACGTAATTACGAAAATACCCCTGACCATTTTTGGACACAATGCAAATAACTGGATGTCTAGGATGTACAACGAATCGGTATTTATCAAACATCTGACAAATCTGAATCCACATGTAGTTCGTTTTCCGGCAGGTAGCGGAAGCGATGCATTTTTTTGGAATTGTGATAAAAACCTGCCTCCCGCTGATGCACCGATACGACTGCGAAAAGCTGATGGTACATACCAGGCTAGTAACTTGTATACTTACGGCAAATCGGATGATAACTGGAAAGCTACTGTTGATGATTATTATTCAGTTTTGATTCAGAGTAACAGCGTGGGGCTCATAACGATCAATTATGGTTATGCAAGATATGGAACAGGCCCTGATCCGGTTGCTGCAGCAGCACATATGGCAGCTGATTGGGTGCGTTACGACAATGGGCGGACGAAATATTGGGAAATAGGTAACGAAAATTATGGCGACTGGGAGTGGGGCTACCGTATAGATGTTGATGCCAATAAAGACGGGCAGCCTGAGTACCTGACCGGTAACCTGTATGCCAGGCATTTTAAAGTCTTTGCAGATTCTATGAAAAAGGCGGCTGTCAAAACCGGAAAAACCATCTATATTGGTGCTGTGATGCAGGAATCACCTACGCAGTCGTGGCAGACTATCACCACCAGGACCTGGAACTCAACTATGATTCCGGAAGCGAATAATGTTCCTGATTTTTATATTGGGCATAATTATATTACACCATATGACGAAAATTCAAATGCAAATACGGTACTAAATTCAGCATTGTCAGTTCCTGGTCAGATGATCTCTTTTATGAAAAGTGAATTTTTACTAAACAGCGGAACTGTAAAACCAATAATTTTATCAGAATGGAATATGTGGGCCAGGGATTCGAAGCAGCAGGTTTCGAACACAAGTGGAACATTTGCAGTAATTGTTCAGGCCGAAGCATTGAAAAATAAATTTGGACTTACCGCCCGTTGGGATTTGTACAATGGATGGGGCAATGGCAATGATCATGGTCTTTTCAGTGCAGGTGATGAACCTGGAGTCGCACGCTGGAGCCCCCGTCCATCATTCTACTATATGTACTTTTTCCAGAAATGTATTGGTGACCGGTTAGTTGATGCAACAGTGAGCGGAGACAATTATGTAAAAGCATATGCTTCGTCATACACTTCAGGACAGGCAAGCGTAGCTCTGATAAACACATCCTCAACGGCTCAGAATGTTCAGGTAAAGTTTAAGAATTTCAGGATGGGAAGCCGGTTCTATTGGTATTCAATGGAAGGTAGCAACGACAATGGTGAGTTCTCAAGAAAAGTGTTTGTCAATGGATCGGGACCAACTGCCATTGCCGGCGGACCTGCTGATTATGAAACCTTAAAGGCAAGGTCAGCACTGACTTCTGCCGGGATCAGGCTTACGGTTCCAGCCTGGAGTGCAGTGTTTTTACTGGTTGATTCAAAACAGAACTAAATATGACCACGCACTTTTTCGCACGACTGGATTGAATAGATTTAATTTTTTATATTATATTAATAAAAATTTTGCATTGATGAAAACCTTTATGCTTATTGTGATTTGCCTTGTATGCTCAATTGCTGCAAATGCCCAGATTCCTTCTCTTAAGAAAAACCAATATGGGGCAACCCAATTGATCGTTAATGGAAAGCCTTTCTTAATGTTGGCAGGCGAAGTAAATAATTCTTCGGGTTCCAATATTCCGCACATGGAAAAAATTATGAAAGATTTGCACGATGCCAATATGAATTCTCTGATGGTTTCCGTTTCATGGGAAATTATTGAACAGACAGAAGGCGTTTTTGATTTTACCTCCGTAGATGAACTCTTAAGGGTAGCACGCGAAAATGATATTAAATTGGGAATCCTGTGGTTTGGTTCCTGGAAAAATGGTCTTTCTCCATATGCACCGGCCTGGGTAATAGGTGATACCAAACGGTTCATCAGAGTAAAGAACGAGAAGGGTGAAAACACACGTACACTAACACCGCTTTGCACTGCAACACTCGATGCTGATTCCAAAGCGTTCAATGCCCTTATGAAGCATATTGCTGAAGTTGATGGCAAAGAGAACACAATCCTTGTTATGCAGATTGAAAATGAAGTAGGAATACTTGGCCAGACAAGGGATTTCAGTACCGACGCTAACAAAGCGTTTGAATCTCAGGTTCCGGCAGATCTTATTCAATACATTGTAAAAAACAAGAAAACCCTGGAAATTGAACTGAGAACCGCATGGGAAAGCAACGGCTCAAAGACAAAGGGTTCCTGGACTGAAGTATTCGGGAAAAACGAGGGAACCGATTTGTTCTTCATGGCATGGAATTATTCCCGCTATTTAAATGCAGTTGCTGAATCAGGAAAGAAAGTATACAACATTCCAATGTATGCTAATTGCTGGATGCCTAATCCCCGGCCCGATCCCGGAAAACCTGGAAACTATCCGAGCGGAGGTCCGATTTTGACAGTATTGGATATCTGGAAGGCCGGCGCACCCTCAATTGATATATTAGCTCCCGACCTTTATGGAGGAGATTTCAAGGATGAAGTGAATTTTTTCCACAGGTTTGACAATCCCTTGTTCATTCCTGAAACAAGAACAACCAATGGTACAGGAACATATGTCTTTGCAGAGCACGATGCCATCTGTTTTTCTCCCTTTGGAATTGATAACCAGGGAGATGTTATGTCTAAGGAATATGCGATGTTAGCAATACTGACACCCACAATTGCCCAATATCAGGGAAGTGGCAAAATGTTTGGATTTTATAAAAGTCCGGGCGATACAGTTGGCCGTGATATTAAATTAAACAACGATGTAACAGTGTCAATAAAGTATCAAAAACCATTCTTCCGTCGGCCTCCGGTTGAAGAACCGGTTAATTCTTTCGAAGGACCGCGAGAACCTGGCAGTTATGGCATTTTTATACAAACCGGTCAGAATGAGTTTATCATAGCCGGTATGAACATCACTGTCAATACTATCTCCACAAACACTAAAAAAGAAGTCTGGTTAAAAGATGCGTGGGAAGGAATCTTTGAAAATGGTATTTGGAAACCCATTGTACTTCATAATGGTGATGAGGCAGGATTTTTACGCAGTGGCGATCCCTTTTATAGAATTGGAAAATACCATGCCTCTCCGTCAGAGCCAGCCATATTTCATTTCAAAGCAGTTACTTACGACCGCTGAATGGGAAACGTAACCCTTTGAAAACATTATTCTATTCTTTACATTTGTTAAACCAGTAGAACTATTGTTCATTAAGGCAATTATAATTATTTCGAAGTATTAATACCTGAGATTCAAAAATTTTACCATGAAACTTACTGCTGCCGTATCAAAACTAATTATGTCTCTGCTGACATTTGTTATTCTGACTGCTTCAACTCAGGCAAAAGTCGTATCATTTACAAAGGATACTGACGGGATCACATGCACCCTCGATAAAGGTCTGATGAAAGTTAAAATTTGCCTGGATAATATAGTTGAGGTAAAATATACTTCACTGCCAATATTTCTTGACAAACCTTCGCTGGTAGTTACCAATGAGTGGAAAATAACACCGGTCTTTTCAGTCATTGAAAATGCTGATGAAATTACTATTACGACTGTTATCTTAAAAATAGTTATAAACAGGCACAACAATTCAATCAGATACACAAATTTGAACGGTACCCTGATTCTGAGTGAAGACGAATTGCAGGGCAAAACAATGAATAGCGCCACTATTGCGGGAATTCCAACCTATAATTGCATCTCATTGTTTAATTCTCCAGCCGATGAATCACTTTATGGTCTGGGATGCCATCCCGAAGATTCACTCTCGATTAACTATAAGGGCAGGAATCAGGATATGGCAATTAAGTATATGACCGGTGCAATTCCGGTGTTGTTATCAACAAAGGGATATGGTCTTATGTGGGACAACTATTCTGCTTCTAACTTCTATGGAGCAGAGGCTTCGAACACCAAATTCAAATATCAATCGGAAAGTGGCAATATGGTCGATTACTATTTTATTTATGGTCCCGAATTTGATCGTATAATCGCTTCATACCGAAATACTACCGGTGAAGCGCCCATGTTTCCCAAGTGGTCATTCGGACTATTTCAATCGCAGGACAGGTATAAAAGTCAGACAGAAGTTTTGTCAGTTAAGGATAAATACCGCAGCAACAAAATTCCAGTCGATTGCATAGTTCAGGATTGGTTCTACTGGGAACCCAATGTGATTGGATCGCACGTGATGTGGCCGGAAAGGTATCCCGATCCAAAAGCAATGGTCGATGAACTTCATAAAGCTAATATTCATGCTATGATTTCCATATGGCCTGTTTTTTCAAAAGGGACAAATACATTTGACCAGATGGCACATTCCGGTGGAATGACAGATATTCTGTGGGACAATGCAATGACACATATTCTAGATAGTTATTATGATGCACATAGCCCGCAGGCCCGCGAATTATATTGGAAGCAGGCCAATGACAGCCTGATCGGACGCTACGGTTGGGATGCATGGTGGGTTGACCAGTGTGAACCCGATAATGGAGGCAATCTTGATCTGAGAAGAAAAAGCAATTTTGCTTTAGGCAGGGGCATAGATTATATGAATACTTATGCCTTAATGCATACAACAGGATTGTACAAAAACTGGAGACGGGATATAGAGGGTAAAAGAGCCTTTTTCCTTATCCGTCAGGCATTTGCAGGTCAGCAACGGAATTCTGCAACATTATGGTCGTCAGATATTACCTGTACCTGGAATGCATATAGAAACCAGGTACCTCAGGGAATTAATTCCTGTGCGGCGGGTATTCCTTACTGGACTTCGGATATTGGCGGATACCATTTTCACTGGCAGGCTCCCGATTGGTCGGCACCGATAAACCGCGAACTCTTTACCCGCTGGTTCCAGTTTGGAACCTTCAGCCCGATTTTCAGGATTCATGGAAAAGGCGAACGCGCATTATTCTCTGACAACTGGGATGTTGCAACAAAATCAATCCTACTGAATTACGACAATTTACGCTACCGTCTGTTACCTTATATTTATTCTCTTGCCTGGAAAGTAACCACTGAGGGCTATACTATTATGCGCTCGCTTGCTTTCGATTTTCGTGAAGATTCAGGCATTAAATCCATTCCCGATCAATATATGTTTGGTCCGGCATTCCTGGTGAATCCTGTCACCGCTCGTATGTACAGTCTTCCCAACAGCAGGGAAATCAGGAAAACAAGGAAAGTATATCTTCCGAAGTCAGCTAACTGGTACGATTTCTGGACAGGCAAACTTATTCAGGGCGGACAGACTATCGATGCTGCAGCTCCGATCGAAACTATTCCTCTTTATGTAAAGGCAGGTTCCATTATACCAATGGGCCCATACCTTCAATATGCTACTGAAAAAGATGCAGACCCGATCGAGCTACGTGTTTACACTGGCGCCAATGCCGGATTCGTTCTTTACGAGGATGAAAACGATACATATCATTACGAATTGGGTAAATACTCAACTATTGCATTGACCTGGAACGAATCAGAAAAAACCTTTACAATAGGAGCGAGGCGGGGTGATTTTCCAGGAATGCTAAAGGACCGGACCTTTAAAATTGTCTGGGTGAACGGGAAAAACGGGACAGGAATTGAACCGGCCAGACAAGCTGAGATTATTGAATATACAGGTCAGGAAATTAAGGTTAAGAAACAGATTTGACTAAAAACTGAATAATTCATCAAAATTTTCAATATGAAAAATAAAATCATAGTTTTCCTTCTGCTATTTGCTGGATTATTGGTTTCAGCACCTATGATTTCTCAAACTGCCCAACCTGTCATAGTCAATATCGATAAGCCCGGAGCAGCCATTCAACCTACAATGTGGGGTATTTTCTTTGAAGATATAAATTTTGGCGCAGACGGAGGCATTTACGCCGAACTCGTAAAAAACAGATCATTCGAATTTTATAAACCCCGCTCCGGTTGGAAAGTGGATGTTGCCAGCAAGGATTCATCCCATTTTGTAATACAGAACCGGAGTGAAATTAGCGTCAGCAATCCCCGGTTTGCCCGTATTACCCTTAATGGGGCGATGGGTAAACTTTCTATTTCAAATTCCGGTTTCAGGGGGATGGGAATAAAACAAAACAACAAGTACAATTTTTCAATTCTGGCATCTGTACCACCTGAAAGCAATATCAGACTAATTATTGAACTTGTAAGTGAGAAAGGAGAAAAAATCGGAGAAACATCAATAACTCCCAGTGGGAAAGAGTGGAAAAAATATGAGTCGGTTTTTGTAGCAACAAAAACAGATTTAAAAGCTTCACTCAGAATTTGGTTCGAGGGAACAGGAATTATAGACATTGACATGGTTTCTCTTTTTCCGGGCGATACATGGAAAGGACGTCCAAACGGACTTCGTGCTGATCTGGTTCAGCTACTGGCAGATATGAAACCCGGTTTTATAAGATTCCCGGGCGGGTGTATTGTTGAGGGATACGATCTGAAAGGCCGTTACCAATGGAAGAAAACTATAGGTAATGTCGAAGACAGACAATTGATTGTAAACAGATGGAATACTGAATTTGCCAATCGGTTGACTCCTGATTATTACCAGTCGTTTGGCCTTGGATTTTTTGAATATTTTCAATTTGCAGAAGACATAGGAGCCGAACCGCTTCCTATTTTAAACTGTGGTATGGCCTGTCAGTTTAATAGCGCAGAGGTTGCAGAACTTGACCAAATGGATCCATACATACAGGATGCGTTGGATCTGATAGAGTTTGCCAATGGTACAGCCGAAACGAACTGGGGTAAAATAAGAGCACAGATGGGACATCCTGCCCCTTTTAACATGAAAATGCTGGGCATTGGCAATGAACAATGGGGGCCCCAATATTTTGAAAGATACGGTCTTTTTGAAAAAGCTATAAAAGCAAAATATCCTGATATCAAACTTGTCTCAGGTACTGGTCCGGGGCCTGATGATGAGCTTTTTAAATATGCACAGGGGGAGTTAAAAAAACTAAATCCATTTGTGGTGGATGAACATTATTACCGGCCTCCTTTATGGTTTCGTAAAAACGTGATCCGGTATGATAATTATGACCGTAAAGGTTATAAGGTTTTTGCCGGCGAATATGCTGCACAAAGCAAATCCACTACAAGTCCCAATAATAAAAACAACTGGGAATGCGCACTGTCCGAAGCGGCTTTTATGACCGGACTTGAGCGCAATGCCGATGTGGTTTACATGTGTTCTTATGCGCCATTGTTTGCCCACGTTGATGCCTGGCAATGGACACCCGATCTGATCTGGTTCAATAACCTGACTTCCTTTGGAACAACAAATTATTATGTTCAAAAATTATATTCAACCAATAAAGGCACCAATGTTCTGAACATGCTGCAGGATAATAAACCACTCACCGGACAACATGGATTATATGCAACAGCCGCTCTTGATAAAAAGTCTGATGAAATAATTCTGAAGCTGGTTAACATCTCCGATAAAATACAAAATAATAGCATTATTCTTCAGACATCCAAAAAAGTACTGCCTAAAGTGAGCCTGACGACATTGAAAAATGAAAGCCTTGATGGAATGAACACTATTGAAAATCCTGCAGCCATTAAACCTGTAAGCCAGGAAATTACACTCAGAGGCAAAAAAATCGAATTGTCTGTTGCTCCCTATTCATTCACGGTTATTCGAATAAAAATACAATAATAGAAGTACATTTCGTAAAACTTTCAGTTATGAGTAAAATTCTGATTTCAATGTGTATACTGTTGGTGTGCTTTTCCCTGCAAGGGATGTCTCAGTCAAGGACAATAGCCGCTTCGCCAACTTGTGTGTTCAATGTTCGTACTTACGGTGCAAAAGGCGATGGCATAACCCTTGATTCTCCTTCGGTAAATAAGGCTATTGAGGCTGCTTTCAATGCTGGTGGCGGAACCGTATATTTCCCTTCGGGTACTTATTTATCTGGATCTATCAGGTTGAAGAGTAATATAGCATTGTATATCGATCAGGGAGCAATCATCGAGGCAATTCAGGATACTACTGCTTACGATAAAGCAGAGCCCAATGAATGGGGTGACAAATACCAATATCAGGATTTTGGGCACAGCCATTGGCACAATAGCCTGATCTGGGGCGAGGATCTGGAAAACATATCGATTATGGGCCCCGGTTTGATTTATGGAAAGGGGCTGACCCGTTTTCTCCGTCAGGATAATCTTCCTAACTCTTTGGGTAATAAGGCTATTTCGTTGAAGAATTGCCATAATGTTATTTTGAGGGACTTCTCCATTTTGCACGGAGGGCATTTCGCTATTCTGGCAACAGGTGTTGATAATCTCACCATTGATAATCTCAAGATCGACACAAACCGCGACGGGATGGATATCGATTGCTGCCGCAATGTCAGAGTGTCAAATTGCTATGTGAATTCTCCATGGGACGATGCCATTTGTCTGAAGAGTTCGTTCGGGCTGGGATATGCTCGTTCAACGGAAGATGTAAATATAACCAATTGCTGGGTTTCCGGCGGATTCGAGGAAGGAACAATGCTCAAGGACACCTATAAAGCCATAGGCCAGGGCTACAGAGCCAATTTTACTGGTCGTATAAAATTTGGCACCGAATCAAATTGCGGCGGTTTCAAGAATGTGACCATTGCAAACTGTACCTTCGAAAGCTGTCAGGGATTGGCTTTAGAGTCCGTTGATGGAGCTCTGCTTGAAGATATTACTATCACCAATATCACAATGCGAAACATCATCAGCGCTCCCATTTTTCTTCGGCTGGGAAGCCGTATGCGCGGACCCGAAGGGGTGCCGGTGGGTAAGCTCCGCAGAGTAATTATCAGCAATATCGTGGCCTACGATACAAGGCCGGGATATTGTTCCATCATCAGCGGAATACCTGGTTTTGATATTGAAGATGTACAACTAAGTAATATTCAGATTTACTGCACAGGAGGGGGAACAAAAGAAATGGCAGCAATTGAGCCTCCGGAACGTGAAAATGCCTACCCCGAACCTGGAATGTTCGGTTCCACACCTGCATATGGATTTTATGTGCGACATGTCGACGGGATTGAATTTAGTAATATTCAGGTGAGTTACGACGGTGAAGAGGCACGTCCGGCCTTTTCCCTCAACGATGTAAAGAATGTCGATTTTCAGCATGTTAAGGCAAAGCGTGCAGAGGGAGTTCCGGAGTTTGTTCTCCAAAATGTGTCGAATTTCCGGACACATTTCACTTCAACGGTACCTGATACTGTAGTGTTGAAAACGAACAAAATAATCTTATGAGAAATTCAAATAGCCAGTTGAATGGTTTTTGTCTGGCAGGTACTCTGTTCCTGATGTTTGGAACATGCTATTCAGGTAATGCCCAGGTAGCTCCTTCATCTTCTTCCTGAAAGGACTTACCGACTCGGCAGTTGTTTTGAGTTTTTATCTGTTCCGGTAGCCTCCCTGCGAATTTATTAGCTGATATGATCATCAGCTATCTTTGAAATAATTAGAATTGAAAATATTACATAAAAAGCTTTCCGGGTTGGAAACTATTATTATATTTACACTTTACAGTTATCGCGAAAGTTATCGTGTAAGTAAAGATGATTCTTTATTGTTGACCATCTATTTGTAATGAAATCTTAAAGATATAACTTACTTATAAGGTTAATAAAACGGGAGCATGTCAGGTGTACAAAATCCTATAAACAGAATCGAATCTCTGTCTTATTAGATTTATCATAAGAAGATCTTTTAGCATTTAATACCTTGTAAAATGAATTGACAAAAGTACTGCGTACTTGCTAATCATTAGGGTACAGGTTTTTATCTTAAAAAGTAATTTTGGCATTGATACTGCGGGTCAACTTCTATGAAAGATATGATCATATACAGTGATGAAGAACTGATGCAGGAAATTAAAGCAGACAATATGTTTGCTTTTGATATCTTATACAAAAAGTATTGTAAAAGGATATTTAAATTTGCATTTTCTATTCTTAAATCACCTGAAGAGTCAGAAAACCTTGTTCAGGATGTTTTTCTTAATCTATGGGAAAATCGGCTTAATGTTGAAAAAAACTCATCCATTAAATCTTATGTATTCACTATAACTTATAATTCAGCTGTTTCCATCATCCGCAAGAAAGTCAGGGAATCAGAGTTTGTTGAATATTTGAAGTCTCTTCAGGAAGTAGGAGAGGAATCTGTCGATGTAGCGCTTGAGTATAAGGAACTTACAGACAAACTTGAAAGAATTTTAAATGAACTGCCTCAGCGTCAGAAAGAAGTGTACCTGATGCACAGAGTTGAAGGTCTGAAATATATTCAAATAGCAGAAATTTTAAAAATATCTGTAAATACTATTGAAAACCATATGTCACGGGCTCTTAAAACTATCCGTCAAAAACTGGGCAATTATTCCCTGATTGCAATACTCTTCTGGTATCTTTTTGTATAGTATTGATATTCAAAGTAAAAAAACTAATTTATAAAAATTTATTTTTCCAGGTAGTGGTAATTGAGGATTACTACGTCTTACTATTGAAAAGCCCGGATAATCAGTTGACGTCAGTATTGTTTTTACACGGAAACAGGTTGGGTTTTTGGAATAGGATTTGGTTAGTTGTCAGTTTAGCTAGGGTAATGAAGCACTTCCGGTAATGGACCGGAAGTGCTTTTTGCCTAAAATTTTTTTAAGAAATGGATAAAAAATTATTGGAAAAGTATTGTAATAATACTTGCACTGCGGAAGAACTGAATACGGTAATAGAATGGTTTAGGGGATCTAACGGTATTTCTGAAAGCAAAACTCTTTTATTGAGTATATGGGAAGACTTGTCAGATGAGGAGAGTAATCCACAAACAGATTTTGATTTTATTCTGGACAAAATACACCACCAAGTAAATCTGGACAATTCGAAAAAGCTGCTCGAGGAAGCTGATCAGAATTTAATAAGGTATAAAAGAAGAAAGCATTTTTTAAATATTCTTACAAAAGCTGCCGCAATACTATTGTTTCCGGTTTTAACATATAGTTTGTACATGTCTTTTAAATACCAGTCAACCCTGCACAACCAGGTTTTTGTAAAACAGGCATATAACGAGGTCTTTTCTTCAGTTGATGCAATTACAAAAGTTGTTTTGCCTGACAGTTCAAGGGTCTGGCTGAACCATAGCAGTTCATTAAAATATCCGGCAATCTTTGATGGAGATTTCCGGACAGTTGAGCTTACCGGGGAAGGATATTTTGAAGTAGCTCATAATCCAAAGATCCCTTTTATCGTAAATGCGGGAAAAATTCAGATTAAAGCTGTCGGAACTACATTTAATATTATGTCTTACCCGGAGGAAGACAGAATTGAAACTTCACTTATAGAAGGGTGCGTTGAGTTGCAACAAACACAACCCAATGGAAAGCTTATTACCCTTTCAAGAATGAAACCGACAGAACTGGCTGTTTTTCATATAAGTAATAATGAACTTAATACCATGACTATCAATGACGACCGGTATTTTTCATGGAAAGACGGGAAACTTGTATTTAATAAGGAACCAATCGGGGATGTTGTCAAAAAATTAAGCAGATGGTTTAATGTTGATATCCATATAAAAGATCCGGAATTACTTGATCTTACCTATACTGCTACTTTTGTTCATGAAACACTTCCTCAGGTGATGGAGCTTATGGCCCTCGTATCACCGGTGAAATTCTCAATTTCAGACAGACAAGAAACAAGTTCCGGAACCTTCACAAAAAGAAAAATCATCCTCAGTTACAAGAACAACTAAAATAGAAGTTTAACCCTAACCATTAAAAAGAAATGCTTATGAAACACAGCTAACCATGAAAAAAGCGGGACAGTGCTACTACACGATCCCGCCAGACTAAGAACTCGATTTCTGTAAAAAAACTTAAGTAAACTTAATCCATTCAAATCTATGAAAAAATTTCGAGATTATTGTGAAAGGAATCTTTGTGGATTCTTTTCTAAAAAAACGATCAGAGTCATGAAACTAACCCTATTCTTATCTTTGATTACATTTTTTCAGCTCTTTGCAACTGATACGTACTCACAACTGACAAAACTTACTCTTAAGCTTGAAGATGTTAAAATCTCAGAAGTGCTTAAAGATATTGAAAATCAGAGTGAGTTTTTTTTCCTGTACAGCCCTAAACTAATCAATGTCGAAAAAAAAGTCAACATTGATGCGGAGAATGAAACTATCAAAGATATTTTAAGTAATATTTTTGATGAGAAAATAAAATTTGCTGTTTTTGACCGTCAGGTTATTCTCATGCCAGTAGAATTATCCGGAGTACTTTCAGTATTGCAACAACAAAGAATCGACGGAAAAGTAACTGATAAATCCGGTGCTCCGCTTGCTGGTGTAAACGTTGTTGTTACCGGGACTACTCAGGGAACAATGACTGATATTGCCGGTAAATACAGTATTGATGTTCCTCAGGGATCAGAAAGCCTGACATTCTCATTTATCGGGATGGAAGCCCAGGAAATCATTATCGGGACATTAACCCAAATCAATGTAACTATGGTTGAGTCGGCAATCGGACTGGAAGAAGTAGTGGTGGTTGGTTATGGTACTCAAAAGAAAGTAGATCTTACCGGCTCTGTTGCTTCTGTTGGTTCAGTCGATATAGTAAAACGTCCTGCCCATAGTGTTGGTAATTTATTGCAAGGTAAAGTAACAGGGTTACAGATTATTCAAAGTTCAGGTGAACCTGGTAACGATAATCCGCTGATAAGAATTCGCGGGCTAGGTACTTTCTCAGGAGCTGGTAGTGATCCTTTGGTCCTGATTGATGGGATACAGGGTGATTTGAATAAACTTAATCCTGAAAATATTGAATCAGTTTCAGTATTGAAAGATGCTGCATCCGCATCAATTTATGGATCCAGAGCTGCCAATGGAGTAATTTTAGTAACAACCAAACAAGGAAAGGCTGGGGAATTAAATATTGAATATAGTGCAAATTACCAAATACAGGAACCTACACGTATGCCGAAATTTGTTACGAATTCTGCCGACTTTATGACTGATTGGAACTATGCAAACGAACGGGCAAACCAACCAGACTATTTCTCCCAGGCTGAAATTGATGCATTCAGGAATTCTAATGATCCTATCAAATATCCCAATTTTAACTGGATGAAACACATGCTCAGTAATGGAGCAGAAAAGAACCAGTTTCTTTCCTTAAATGGTGGTAACGAAAAAACAAGGTTTAATGTTTCTTTGGGATTAACGGATCAGACAGGGATTAATGATGCTTTTAGTTATAAGAAAGCGAACATATTGTTTAATTTGAAATCAAAATTGAACAAGATTGTTACCTTCGGATCAAATCTCTCTCTAAATTTTTCTGAAAGGATTGAACCAGTAATGGGAGGCAGTGAATTTATGCTGCTTGTTTATACTGCCGGGCCTAATTATATGCCAAAACTATCAGACGGAAGTGGCAGGTGGACCTGGAGATATAACAATCCTGCATGGCACAACAGGAATCCGGAACAAGCTCTTTCATATGGGAGTATAAAGCATCCGACATATTCTGTTTCTGCTCAAACGTATGTGGATGTCAATATTACCAAAGATCTTGTTTTTGAAGCCAAAGGAGCTGTAAATTATGATGGTATGTGGGATAGAAGTCATGAAAATCCGGTTCCATCCTATTTTTATGTTGACAATACATTAGCGGCTACAATAACCGGGTATAATGTCGGTGTTCAGAATCAGTTTAGACAAAATATCTTAACAACCTTTTATTCAACACTAAATTACACGAAGAAAATTTCAGACCATAATATTAACGCATTGGTTGGTTATAGCCAGGAAGCAAATAATTACAGATATTTACAAGCTTCCAGACAATTTTTTCCTACTACCGACCTGGCTGAACTTAATGCAGGTTCTACTGCTAATCAGTGGCTTAATGGATCATCTAATGATTGGGCACTTCAATCATTATTTGGACGTATAGCTTATGACTACAAAGGCAAATATCTTTTGGAAGGCAATTTCCGATATGATGGTTCTTCGCGAATTGCCAAAGATCACAGATGGGGTTTATTCCCCTCCGTATCAGCAGGATGGCGTTTGTCTGAAGAAAGTTTCATGAAACAGTTCTCATGGATCGACAATTTGAAACTGAGAGCTTCGGTAGGTAAATTAGGAAACCAGAATATTGGATTATATCCATATCAGAGCATCCTAAATTTAAATTCTTATGCTTATGGTTCAACTGTTGATCAGGGTGTAGCTGTAACCCGTTTGGTAGACAAAACATTGAAATGGGAAACTACTTCAGTTACAGATTTTGGTGTTGACTTTAGTTTAAAAAACGGACTATTATCAGTAACTGCAGATTGGTTTAATAAAGTAACTGATGACATTCTTTATGGTATTGACATCCCTGCAAGTATTGGACTTTCGTCTCCAACTGTGAATTATGCCAAGATGAAAAATACAGGTTTTGAAATTGAACTTGGACATGCCAGTAATATTGGTGAATTAAAGTACAATGTGAAATTTAACCTTTCAGCATTTAAAAATGAAGTTTTAAAAGTTAAAGCTCCGAGTTACGGTCAAACAACTATTCAGGAAGGACTTCCCTGGAATTCCTATTATCTGACCGAATGGATTGGTATTTTTCAAGATCAGGCAGAAATTGATGCTTCGCCGAAACAACCTTACAATCCAAAACCTGGTGATTTGAAATTCAAGGACCAGAATGGAGATGGTGTAATAGACTCCAAGGACCGCGTTGTTGTTCCAGGTGCATTTCCAAAATTCTATTATGGTGGCAGTATTAATTTAACCTGGAAAAATTTTGACCTCAGTGCCTTCTTCCAGGGAGTTCAAGGACAAAAATACTATGTTAATCTTTGGGGTATTGATCCTTTCATTCAGGGATGCCCTCCAACTGTAGATTTTGAAAAAAATGCATGGACTCCTGAAAATAAATCAAATACTTATCCTGCAATGTACCGCAGCGATTATGGCCCGGTATCAGGAACACCTTCTACTTTTTACTTAAAAGATGCTTCTTACTTCAGGTTGAAGAACCTTTTAATCGGATATAACCTGCCTGCCCAGCTCATTCATAGAATTGGAATGAAAAATTTACGCCTATATGTGTCAGGAGATAACCTCGCAACGATCACCAAGTATCCTGCAGCCGATCCGGAAAGAATAGGCAGTGGTCAATTCCAGACCTATCCGCAGTTAAGAACTTATACAATTGGTCTTAATGTCAAATTCTAAAAACTAAGCAAGATGAAAAAAATAATATCAATCATTTGTATAGGAACAAGCCTCTTGTTTTTCTCTTCCTGTGATAAGAATTTCCTTGAGAAATATCCGACAGATCAGATATCAAGTGAAACCTTCTGGAAAACGGAAACAGATGCAACCATGGGACTTACAGGTATTTATAATGTAATGACAGACCATCAGGCATTCAACAATGGACGCAGGTTATGGGATGGTTTAAGTGAAATTGCTTACACAAAATCTTTCCCGACTATTGCTCAGGGAATCATCGAATCATCATCAGGAAATATTATCTATAGCATCTATGCAGATTGCTATGTTGGAATTTCTCGTTGCAATATTTTCCTTGCCAACATTGATAACGTTGTGATGGATGAACAGAAAAAATTAGAGTACAAAGGCCAAGCATTATTTCTGCGCGCCAGTTTCTATTTTATTTTGACTGAATTTTACGGTGGCGTTCCTTTATACACCAAACCGGTTACCATTGATGAATCAAAAGTTGAACAAAGTTCAAAGGAAGCTGTGGTTACACAAATATTAGCTGACCTTGAACAGGCAATTGCCAATCTACCCAACGATGTTTATACCGGGCATGCTGTTAAAGCTTCAGCATTAGCTTTAAAAGCTCAGGTGTTGATGCATAATCAAAAATGGGCTGAAGCAGCAAGTGCAGCAAACGAAATTATCAGCGGAGGAAAATTCAGTTTATATAACGATTATCCTAAAATGTTCCTGAAATCGGGCCAGAATAATAACCCTGAAATCATCTTCTCGGTGAGGTATCTGAACCCGAATGCAAGCGAACCTACAACGAATGAGATGAATGCAGACCTTATGGGAGCTCATTCTCATGCACTGGCTCCAACGAAGCAATTCATTAATGCTTTTGAATGTACCGATGGTCTTCCTATTTCCCAGTCGCCATTGTACGATGCAAACAATGAATTTAATAACAGAGATCCCCGCTTAAAATTTACGGCAATAAATCTTGTTGACTTCACAGCAAAGGCTCAACCGATAGGTGAAACCGGAGAAAGCTTTGAAACTGATTATAGCTGTGAGAAAGCTGTTAATTGGGCAAATGGTCCCTACTCATGGGCAACAAAGAGCGATCAGGATTACATCATTTTCAGGTATGCACAGGTTTTGCTGATTTATGCTGAATGTAAAAATGAAGCAAGCGGTCCGGATCAGAGTGTTTATAATGCAGTTAATCTGGTTAGGGCAAGGACGGGAGTAAATATGCCTGCATTACCTGCAGGTTTAGATAAAGCAGGTATGAGAGACCGCATAAGACACGAACGTATTGTAGAACTTGGTATGGAAGGCCTTCATTACTGGGATATTAAAAGATGGAGAACTGCTGAAACAATCATTCCTACAGTACAGGATCGTGGTGGATTATTCAGGAAGTTTGATCCTGCAAAAAACTATCTATTCCCATTCCCATTAAGTGAGACTGACCGGAATCCTAATTTGATGCAGAATCCAGGGTATTAATCATTTTGTATCATAGGCTTATTTAAAAGTTGATATTAATAATATAGGCATAGAAATCAGGGCAGGTTCAATTGTTTTGAATCTGCCCTTTTAATGCCTGAATGAAACTATTTTAATTTGCATTTCAGTTTAACAATGTCTTCCGGATAAGTTAGAATGTGATAGATCAATGCCTTTGCAGGTTCAATTTGAGTAATTTTATTTACAAATTATTTCCGAATATTAATAACCTGATTCGAAACTAATCGCCAAAGAAACAAAATAGATAATGAATTAAAAAATTATGAAAATGATAATCAGATTATTAAAATTTGTTTTTTTTCTGTTAGTCAGTTTTCCTGTTTCCGGGCAAAATACTCAACCGCTTCCTCCAGGATTTCCGGACCGTTCACCGAAATTGGACGTACTTCCCGGTTTTAAAAATCCTCCAAAAGGCTATGGAGAAGTATCATTTTACTGGTGGCTTGGCGATACTTTAACTAAGGAGCGACTCCTATCGCAAATGGATCAGTTAAAGGACAATAGTATTACCGGCTTGCAGATCAATTACTGCCATACCGATAAAGGTGGCGAAAGCTATGGACTTACTTATCCAAGTCAGCCAGCCTTGTTCAGCGCCGAATGGTGGAAACTGTTCCAATGGTTTTTGGAAGAAGCCAAAAAACGCGATATGTCGGTCAGCTTGAGTGACTACACGCTCGGGGCTGCCGGACAAGGTTGGTTTATCGATGAGATGCTGAAGGAAAATCCTCAACTTCACGGTGTAAAACTCGAGTCAAAACAATTTGCCGTTAGTGGTAATCAGGATTTTAAAACTGTTGTTTCTGACAATATCCTCACTGCAACTGCTTACCAGAGCATAAACGGGAGATTGTCGCCAGCCGGCTCAATTGATCTTAAATCTATGATCAGGAATTCGGAACTCAGCTGGAAAGTTCCTTCAGGTAGCTGGAGAATAATTTTGGTTACGAAAATAACCATAAGAGCCTCTTTCGATCCGATGAATCCGTTAAGCGGTAAAAAGGTAGTAGAAAAGTTTTATCAGCGGTTCGAAGATCATTGCCCTGGCGAAAGTGGTAAAGGTTTGAATTTCTTTTTCTCCGATGAATTAAACTTCGGAATAAGAGGCTTTTTGTGGAATGAAACTTTTGCGAAAGAATTTCAGAAGCGGAAAGGGTACGAAATTTTGCCTGAACTTTCCTCCCTTTTTGCAGATATGGGACCCAGATCTTACAAAATCAGGCTCGATTACAACGATGTGATGGTAGCCCTTACAGAAGAAGGTTTTTTTAAACCGGTTTATGACTGGCATACCAGCCGGGGAATGCTCTTCGGATGTGATCATGGCGGACGAGGGAAAGATGTGACAGAATTCGGCGATTATTTCCGTACCCAACGCTGGATGTCGGGTCCCGGATGCGACCAGCCTGGCTTAGGAAAAGACATTGTGAAAGCAAAGGTTGCCAGTTCAATTGCTCACCTTTATGAACGTCCGAGAACATGGTTGGAAGGATACTACGGCAGTGGATGGGGAACCAGCAGTGAAGAAGTCGCTGATGCTACTTTTACCGATTTTGCAATGGGCCATAATTTACTCAGCTTGCATGGACTCTATTATTCCACCCACGGCAGTTGGTGGGAATGGGCTGCTCCCGACAATCATTTTCGCCAGCCTTACTGGGCCAATATGGGTGATTTCTTAAAATGTTCTGAACGGTTAAGCTATATTTTATCACAGGGTCGCCATCGTTGTGATGTAGCAATAATCTATCCTGTTGCACCAACCGAAGCGAACCTCAAAGGAGAAAAATCAACAAATAGTGCATTTACACTTGCCGAAAATCTTTATCCCTCGGGAATAGATTTTGATTTTATGGATTTTGAATCATTGAACCGGTGTAAGATTCAGGATAAGGAACTACAGGTCAGTGGCGAAAAGTACAAGATCTTGATATTGCCTTCCTTGTCGGCAGTGCGCTATTCTACCATTGAAAAAGCATTGGAATTCTATCGGTCAGGCGGAATTGTGATGGCAGTTGGTTCACTTCCTGAAGCCAGCGAACGAATTGGCGGAAACGATGAGAAGTTGCAAGCCATGATCAGAGAGATGTTTGGGACCACTTATTCTGAGCAGTATGACTCCTCAAAGGTTTATTCTCAAAAAAGCAAAACCGATGGAACAGGATTATTTATCCGTAGTCCACTTCAGGTTAAAAATGAGATAGCCAAATTAATTCAGCCTGATTTTAAAGTTTTTTCAGAAGATATCACTTCACACATTCTGCATCGCAAGTTGGGCGAACGCGACCTGTATTTTGTCTACGGCGTGCCGAAGGGGACAACATGTTTCTTCAGAAGTTCAGGAAAGGTGGAACTGTGGAATCCATGGGACGGGACAGTACGACCGCTGAAAGTTTCATCGGTTTCCGAAGATGGAACAACTATTCAGCTTCCATTGGAAAAGACTGAACCTCAACTGATCGTTTTCAGTGCTGGTAAACCTGAAATTGAAATACCGGAAGCTGAGTTGATGAATAAGATAGATACATTCGTAATTGATAAAAACTGGGAGTTTGAACTGAAGCCTACCCTCGATAATAAATATGGTGATTACCGGTTACCAGCCTTCGATGACAAATTGGGTGTTGAAGTATGGAAGATGAAATATGCCCTGGAATCCTCCACAACTCAGGATTGTCAAAATCCGGGTTTTGATGATAGCAAATGGACAACAGAAACGGTATCATATGGCCAGCAATTCTGGAAACTTGGACCACTGCCGGATCAGGCTGATTTTATAGCCATCGAATCAAAACTGTCTGCTCTCGAACAAATTGATGCTGACCAGCCAATTGAGATCAACGGACAAAGTTATTACTGGAAGCCCTATGAATTCTCGTGGAGATGGGGATTGAAAGATGATGTAGGCCATCAGGGCTACCATGGGTTAAAAGGCAATGTTAATAACGAACTTGTTTCTTTAGGGAAGATAGATAAGTCAAATAAATCTGCACCTGTTTATCCTCTTAGAGCTGAAAAAGAAGGTTCAGTTTATTATTTGTGGTCGACCGTTTCAGCACCAAAACAAATGCAGGCAAAAATTAGCAAGGAAGGATTATTACCAGTAAAAGTCTATTTGAATCATGCTTTAATACCAAACGGACAGAATTTAGTTGAATTGAAATCAGGCAGCAATCCTGTTATCCTGAAGTATAGTGCTGTGGGTCGTGGGTATTTTGTTTTCGAAGATAACCAACTAACCTCAGAATGGAAACAGCCAGTTCAACTCGCGACAGAATGGTACCTTAAACCATCCGTACTTGCTTTTAATTGCTTTTCACAATCAAAAGGAGAATTCGGATGGTATAGGTTTATGGCACCTCCGGGAGTTCAATCAATGTTTATTCAATCCATTTCGAGGCCAAAAGTATGGGCTGCCGGAAATGAGGTTTTGGCGACGCAGATAGAATCGAATCCTGAAAGGTTTGTTGATGTAAAAATCCCTGTTTGGAAAATTGTTTTACCTGGTGGCTTAATGAATTCATCGTCCATTGCACTTAAAATAGAACAAACTGCTGGTTACCATGGAGGAGCAACTGTTCCGGAACCCGTTCTTTTTGAATGTTCAAAGGGGAAAATTCAGTTGGGGAATCTAAACGAAAACGAATCATTGAAAACATATTCGGGAGGAATGTGGTATCGTAAAACGATTAATTTCACTTCAGCACAAATCAATTCTAATCAGATTATACTTGATCTGGGTAAAGTGGTATCCTCTGCTGAAGTATTTATTAACGGGAAATCAGTCGGCTCAAAAGTTTCATCTCCCTGGAAGTTTGATCTCATGGGCAAACTGCAGCCTGGTGAAAACCGGATTGAAATACTGGTGTACAATACCCTTGGGAACCATTATCTGAATACACCTTCAATGTATGTTGGAAGAACAAATTCCGGGTTGATCGGACCTGTCAGGATGGAATTCTCATCAGGAATGGGGAAAAATTGAGCGTAGTTCTGGATTTTAAAAACTAAGGCTGGCTCTTTTAAAGATTAATATTAAATAAAGGGGCAACTTTCCCCTTTCTTTAATAAAACCATTTTCATGTTTAAATCATCAAATTTTTGTTCATAAATTTAATAATCTATTCAATACAAGTTATGAAGAAAGCATTTATCATTTTTGTGATATCCGTTTTATGCTTACAATCAAAAGCTCAATTTGAGACGTATAAAATGGATTGGAAAAAATTATCTGATGATTACAATTACAATAGAGAACCGGATTGGTTGAAAGATGCTAAGTTTGGCATTTACTTTCATTGGGGAGTTTATTCTGTACCAGCCTATTCATACGAATGGTATCCCAGGCTTATGTTTATGGAAGGAACTAAAGAATATCAATACCACAAAGAAAAATATGGAGACCCCAAAGAATTTGGCTATGATAAGTTAGTTCCATTGTTTAAAGCCGAACATTTTGATGCCAGAGAATGGGTAGATCTTTTTCAAAAGGCAGGTGCAAAATTTGCCGGACCTGTTGCCGAACATCACGATGGGTTTGCTATGTGGGATAGCCACATAACTCCATGGAATGCCATGTTGATGGGTCCCAAAAGGGACATCCTTGGTGAAATAAAAGCTGAAATAAACAATCATGGCATGAAACTGATAACAACATTTCATCATGAAAGATTGCTCCAAAGATATAAAAATGATAAAAAGAGGCCCCAGAAACCCGGTTTTTGGGATTTATGGGATAGCCATTATCCATATATAGAAGGAATGCCTACTACTTCCAACAATCCAATGCTTCGCCTGCTATATGGAAATGTTAGCCCGGAAGAATTTTACGAACCTATTTGGCTCGGAGAACTGAAAGAGGTAATTGATAATTACAGCCCTGATATTATTTGGTTTGATTCGTGGTTAGATCTGATACCCGAGGAATACCTTTACCAATTCACAAACTATTTTATAGAAGAATCAAAGAAAAAAGGGAAGGAAGTCGTCATTTGCCGTAAACAAGGCGATTTGCCTCTGAATATCAGCATCGAGAATCTTGAAAAGTCGAGAAAGCAAAATATTGAGCCCGGCTTGTGGATGACTGATGAAACCATAAGTACCGACAGCTGGAGTTTCACCAATGACATGGTTTTAAAAAAATCGGAAGATTTGATAAATGTCCTTATTGATATTGTTAGTAAAAATGGTGTTCTGTTGTTAAATGTCTCGCCGCGTGCCGATGGTGTTATTCCCGAAAACCAACAAGAAGTATTGTTGTCGATTGGTAAGTGGTTGAAGATAAATGGGGAAGCTATTTATAGCACAAGGCCCTGGTATCTTTATGGAGAGGGACCTACGACACAACCGGAAGGCGATTTTAAAAATCATCAGGAGTTTTTGAAAGTAAAATATTCTTCAGCGGATATCAGATATACAAAAAATGGCAATACCATTTATGCAATTACGATGGGTATGCCTCAGGCAGGAAGTTCGATAACTTTCAAGGGCTTTGCAAAACAATCGCTTCCATCTGCGATAAACATTGTGAATGTATCAGTACTTGGCACAAATGAGAAAATATACTGGGAATATACTTCGGATGGTTTGCAGGTAAAAGTACCGGTTTTAAGTGGAAACGATGGAGTGGTGTTCAGAATCGAATGCAAATGAGTTTTGTTGATGAAAAATAATTAATTTCAGATGAAAAGAATACTGTTTGCAACATTAATTCTATTCCTCAGTTTTCATACTTGTTTTTCACAAAAGGAAAACCTTTCTGTAAATGACCCCAAGTTGACCTGGTGGCGCGATACGCGATTTGGATTATTCATCCATTGGGTACCCATAGGAACACAATACATTAAATCATCAGGGGGAACACCAAATTCTGCTTTATGGGCACCCGATGTAATGAAAGTGAGAGACGAATATCGTTTATATTATTCAATTGCCAGTTCCATTGGCCGCCTTAGCGTAATTGGTCTGGCAACGGCTTCAAATCCCGAAAGGTCATGGACAGATAAAGGCCAGGTGGTGGTTTCCATAAATGATAACACGATCCAAACTAATGCTGTCGACCCTACTGTGGCTACTACCCCTTCCGGAGATCAGTATATGTATTATGGTTCCGGATTTGATGGCATTTATGTTTTCAAACTCAATGCCACAACTGGTCTTTCAGCCAGTCCTGGCAATAAAGGGTAACGTATTGCAAACCGTGGTTATATATTATTCGTTCAAAAAGGAAGAGATTGGGAGAATAAAATTGATTCTTGTCTGATATTCGCCGGATTAAACAATAAAGGTATTGCTGTTTGGGGTAAAACCAATACTAAATTGTAAAGCAATAAATTACATACACTAAATGTTGTTATTGACACCACAAATTTAGCTCGTATAATTACAAATATTTCAAAGATGATCAAATACTTAATGAATAAAATATAATTCTAAATATATAAAACACCTAATTTTTAAATTTAAAGAAAAGACCATGAAATTTTAAACAGTCTGCCTATCGGAGTAGCAGTATCCGACAGCCCTGTGAGCCCATTCAAAGATGCCAAAGGATCAGCGATCATCACCAATGACCTCACTCCCCGGTATACCAAAATCAGTTGGGACGATATAGATCCGACTGTTTTGATCGACACCGACGGACAAGCTTATCTGTACTGGGGAAACACCCAATGCTACTATGTTAAACTGAAAGAAAACATGATCGACACCATTGGCCCTATCGTTGCTGTTCCTAACCTGCCTCGATATACTGAAGCTCCATGGATTCACAATTACAAAGATTGGTACTACCTTTCTTATGCATCAGAATTCCCCGAAAAAACGGTGTATGCCATGAGTAAAAAGATTTCCGGCCCCTGGGAATATAAAGGCATACTCAACGAACTTGCAGGAAACTGTAATACAAATCATCAGGCCAGTGTGGAATTTAAAGGCGACTGGTATTTTATTTATCACAATGGAGGGGCAAATGTTAATGGTAGCAGTTTCCACCGCTCGGTATGTATCGACCGGCTCTTTTATAACACAGACGGTACAATAAAACGAATTCAGATGACCACCGAAGGCGTGAGTGGGGCATCAACCACGAACCATTAAACCATCTAAAGCAATTTATTTATTCGCTTTCATCAACAGGATCTGCTGAATATTTCCTTACAGGTTCGATATTCACCAAGGAGTTATGCATCTTATGCCTGCTAGTCGTGTCGTAAACTGTTGGGAATGCACTTGCATGGATTCAATTATAACCTGTTACAGTTTATTGTTCATATGATTATTGTGATAATATTTGGATGTTAAAATTATTGGTTTAGTATAGCAGGCATTAAAAATTTACTGATTAATAATTTTGTCAGGTTAAATAAATAATTTTGTCAGAGTTAGTATTTGATTTTGATTTTAAAATTATAATACCCTACTTTTATGTTGTATAAAATATAGCCGGGGTAATGTCGATATCCACAAATAAGATAGAAGAACTTATCAGGCGACTGAAAAATAATGATAAATCAGCCCTTAATGAAATATTCAGATACTATTATCCACGACTGTATAATTTTTCAAAAAAAATTCTGAAAGTTGAAGATGAGATAGACGATATTCTTCAGGACGTGTTTTTAAAAATCTGGTTGCACCGTAGCAAAATCAATAATCCTGAAACTTTTAATTCATTTATTTTTACAATTACTAAGAACTCACTGCTTAATTTGATTCGATCCAATATTAATAATCAGGCGTTTAAAGAAGAATTTTCAAAAAGAACGATAGCGTCAGAATATGTAACCCAGAATCCTTTTGAGTTTGAAGAAATTAAAACAGCAATTGATAAAATAGTTGCCAAACTTCCTGAAAAAAGACAAAAAGTATTTCTTTTAAGCAGAAACGACGGATTATCAAATAAAGAGATTGCACAAAAACTGAATATTTCCGAAAAGACAGTTGAAGACCATATTACTCATGCAATCAGATTTTTAAAGGAGTCTTTAAGTGATATTGGTATTCTTTCTCTGCTCTACTTCTATCTTTTTCTATAATTTCTTTTTTCTCCGGCAGGGGATAAACCTTCTTCATGTGTATTAATAATATATTACAATATGGAAAAGCTGTTTAGAAAATACCTTAATGGTACATGTAATCCTGATGAATTTAATGAGGTCTTAAATTTACTATATACAAAGGAAAATAATGATAAACTATCCTCATTATTAGATAAGTACTGGAAAGAAGTTTTATTGGAAAATACTGATGAAAGGCAGAATAGTCAATTGCTGGACAATATCCATTATCGCATTGTCCTTGACGAATCAAATATTTATTCCAAACGGTTTACCCTGGCCAAAAACCTTTTAAAAATTGCAGCTATACTTATTGTCGGATTGATAATTTCCACTGTTTCTATTTACAATCACTCAAAGACCCGGATCTATTCAGATGTATTAGAAAACATTAAAACTCCCTATGGAGCCAAAACCAGTTTTAAATTGCCCGACGGGTCCGATGTATGGTTAAATTCTGCATCTGCTCTTTCTTATCAAAAACAATTCGATAAAATACGGGAAGTCGAACTTTCAGGTCAGGCATTTTTTAATGTTATTAAAAACGGTAAACCATTTATCGTAAAAACCAGATATGGCAATATTGAAGTTTCAGGCACCTCATTTGATGTAAAAGCTTTTAATGATGATGATTTTGAAACGACCCTGGTTGAAGGAATAGTAAAAATCAGAAATATCAAAAACCAGGTTGTTACATTAAAGTCCGGTCAGCAATCAATTATCAATCATAAAAACGAGTTTGAAATAAGGGATGTAAAAACCGATCTTTTTACATCATGGAAAGATGGGAAATTGATTTTTATAAATGAACCTTTTCAGAAAGTTGCCAAACAGTTAGAAAAGTGGTACAATGTAAAAATTGAAATACAAGGTGAAAAACTGAAAAAACTTGGTTATACCGGCAAAATTGAGATGGAGACATTTAGTGAAGTCCTCGACTTAATTAATGTAACAACCCCTATTAAATACAAATTCGATAAGACCACCAGGATTTTAAAAATTTATGGTCAATAGAATTCTAACTGATATATCCAATTTGATTATTAACCTAAACCATTAAGCCTATGAAAATGAAAAAGATGCCTCTCAAAAAAAGTAACGGTGAAAATGGCTGTTTCCACCGTTACAAATGAACCGATTTAACAAATTAATTAATTTAAACCAATTACAAATTTATGAAAAAATTAGTAGTTAATCATGGTAATATTAAGTTATCTTATCAATTACTTAGAAAAATGAAACTTACAATTCTCCTGTTAATAACTTCAGTACTAAGTTGCTTTTCTGCTGAAACCTATTCCCAGATAACTAAACTAAATGTGGTTGAAAACAACACCACTCTTTTAAACATTATCAGGACTATTGAAAACCAAAGTGAATTTAACTTTTTCTATAACGAAAAAGTTAACATTGACAGGACGGTCTCTATAGATATGACAAATAAAAGCATTTATGAAATTCTTGATAAGGTTCTGGCAAATTCAACTGTTAAATACAAAGTAATAGGCAGACAAATTGCTTTGTACGACAAGAATGAGATGGAACCTTTCCTGCTTGAAGTTGACCAGGACCGCAATATATCAGGCAAAGTAGCTGATAAATCGGGTGCTCCTCTTGCTGGTGTAAACGTTGTTGTTACCGGAACTACCCAGGGAACAGTGACCGATATTACCGGCAATTACAGTATTGATATTCCTTCGGGATCAAAAAGCCTGACATTCTCATTTGTCGGGATGGTACCCCAGGAAATCATTATCGGGCCATTAACCCAAATCAATGTAACTATGGTTGAATCGGCAATTGGACTGAATGAAGTAGTTGTTGTGGGATATGGAACACAAACCAAAAAAGATGTGACTGGCTCTGTATCACAAGTTAAAACAGATAAGCTAACAGATTTCCCCGTATCCCAGTTTTCACAGAAGTTACAAGGCCAGGTTGCAGGTGTTCAAATTAATCAGGCTACCGGGATTCCTGGTCAGGGTATGAATGTTCGTATTAGAGGGGCCGCATCTATAAATGCTGGGAATGAACCATTATATGTTGTTGATGGATTCCCTATTACAGGTACAATTAACGATATCAATCCCGATGAAATTGAATCTATCTCAGTTTTAAAAGATGCATCAGCTTCGTCTCTTTATGGATCAAGGGCTGCCAATGGAGTTGTATTGATTTCGACTAAAAAAGGTGTACAGGGTAAAACAAAAGTTCAGTTTTCTGCCTATAAGGGTTTGCAGGTTGTTCCTCAAAAAGGCAGGCCAGATATGATGAATGCCCAGGAGTTTGCCCAATTTCAAAAAGAATACAGGGAGGATCAGGCTATATTTCAAGGAACAACTATACCTATCCCAAGTGAATACCAGGACCCTTCAGCGTGGGCTGGTAAAGGAACAAATTGGTATGATGTGCTTTTGCGGAAGGCTAATATTGAGAATTACAGTTTATCATTAACTGCAAATAAAGATAATTTGATGACTTCGGCTATATTAGGTTATTTCAACCAGGATGGCGTGGTTATCAATACAAATTTCAAACGTCTTTCTCTCCGAATAAATACGGAATATAAAATTAACGATAAGCTAAAAGTTGGGATTAATCTTGCCCCAAATCTAACTACAGATATTACAAATGGTACTGACGGGGTTTTATGGGGTGGCGGAATTATTCAAAATGCCATACTAACTTCTCCAATTGCCCCATACATAAATGATGACGGTACTTTGCCTCTTACTGCTACATCTCCCGGGTTGTTTCCAAATCCAAACTGGTATAGGGTTGCCAAGGAACGTACTTGGAATTCTAAGTCGGTCCGTGTTCTGACCAATGCATTCATTGATTATGAGATTATTAAAAATCTGCATTTTAGATCCAGCATCAATGGCGAGTTTGGAACCAGAAAAACGAATTTCTTTATCCCTTCCACATCCGGATACATATTTGATCCTCCCCCAAGAAGGACAGAAGCTTCGATAACCACTAATACATATTATTCATGGTTGAATGAAAATACACTAACCTATGCCAACACAATAGGTGGGAAACATAATTTTGATGTATTGGCGGGTTATACGGCCCAACAATACAAAAATCCATATGAATATATGTATGGAAGAGGTTTCCCAAATGATCAGATAAAAACGCTGAATGCGGCTACTGTGTATAATTTGACAGAGGATTATAATGAATGGACCTTGTTATCATTCGTTGGCAGGGTAAATTATAACTTCAACCGCAAATATTTCTTGTCGGCTGCTATTCGCCGTGATGGTTCCTCCCGCTTTGGATCAAATAACAAATGGGGAAATTTCCCATCCGTATCAGCAGGTTGGCTTGTTTCAGACGAATCATTCTTCCCCCAAACAACTGCTTTAAGTTATTTAAAACTAAGGGCAAGTTATGGTCTTACGGGTAATAACAATATAGGTAACTACACTTATTATGCGGCTGTAGCTAATACCAACTATGTTTTTAACAGTGTGCTCTCAAGCGGCAAAAGTACGACTAGTTTAGGAAATACTGATTTAGGCTGGGAAACTACTGCTCAAACTGATTTTGGACTTGAATTGGGATTAATAAAAGATAGGATTTTCCTTACCTACGACTATTACCAAAAAACGACCTCAGATATGCTTTACCAGGTAAATGTTCCTCAGTCATCCGGTTATTCGAGCATTTACACTAATATTGGCGAATTTAAATTTTGGGGACATGAATTTACTTTGACTTCCAAAAACTTTATCGGAGAACTAAAATGGACTACCGATTTCAACATTACCTTCGCTAAAAATAAAGTAATGAAACTTGGCACTCAAAATGCCCCTTTAGGTGGTCAATATGATAACCCATCCATAACACAGGTTGGTTCACCAATAGGTATGTTACATGGGTTTGTATTTGACGGGATCTATGAAAACCAGGCTGAGTTTGATGCCGCGCCTCACCATGCTACGTCGGCTGTTGGAACTGTCAGGTATAAAGATATTAGCGGCCCGAACGGTGCTCCCGATGGTATTATCGATAATTACGATACACAAATTATTGGTAATCCTAATCCTAAATTCATTTTTGGTATAACCAATTCATTATCGTATAAGAATATCGATTTAAATGTAGTTATTTCAGGTTCTTACGGGAATGATATTATGAACCGCACCCTGGAATATACACAAAACCTGGATGCTGTATTTAATGTAACCAAAGATGTAGCAAAAAGGTGGAGATCTCCGGAAAACCCTGGGGATGGCCTACACCCAACAACAAATACAGGGACGCCATTGGCTCGTTACGACAACTCCAGATGGGTAAGCGATGGAAGCTACTTAACTGTTAAAAACATTACGTTAGGTTATATATTACCTTTTAAGAATTCTGCATATTTTGAAAAGATGAGAATTTATTGCAGTATTCAGCAAGCGCTTGTTTTAACCAAATACAACGGGGCTAACCCAGAAGTAAGTAGTAACGGATCCAGTGCTTTGTATCAGGGAATTGATTTTACTGCATACCCTGTTCCCAGAACATTTACTTTCGGGGTGAATCTAAATTTTTAATTAACCATTAAGAAAAGAAACGATTATGAAAAATAAAATATTTATTTTAGGAGTTATTGCTTTATTGGCTACAGCCTGTAGTAAGTCCTTTTTGGATGTGCCACCGGAGACATTTATTAGTTCGTCTACCTTCTTTAAAACAGAAGCCGATTATGAACAGGCAGTGTCTGGTGCATATCAATCTTTACGCGATCTCTATGGAGATGCTTATGCTATGGGCGAAATGCGCTCGGACAATACCGATTATAATTTTAAAACGAACGATCGGGGAGGACAGAATATCGAGAGGGAAGATATTGCCGGTTTTGTAGATAATTCATCCAACATGTTTTCAAATGGCAAGTATTATGCTTGTTATAGGGGCATATCCCGGTGTAATGCCATTTTAGACAGAATAGATGGTTCCTCTATAAGCGCAGATGCGAATAGTAATCTGGGAGGACAAACCAAATTCCTGAGGGCTTTTTTCTATTTTGAGTTAGTGCAGTATTACGGTGATGTACCCTTATATGTAAAAGAGGTGACTACTCAGGCAGGAACGGCATTGCCTAGGTCTCCTAAAGCAGATGTTTATAATCAAATCATTAAGGATGCAACAGATGCTGCCAGCCAACTCCCGGCTGTTCAAACCGAAAAAGGCAGGGTAACCCAGGGATCGGCCAAAATGCTACTTGGATATATCTATATGACGTTACAAGATTATGCAAAGGCAGAAACTGCATTAAAAGATGTAACAACATTGGGGTATGATCTTATGCCAAATTATGCGGATATTTTCAGGACCGCTAATAAAAACAATATGGAATCGATTTTTGAGGTTCAATGCATGCAAGGAACTCAGGGCGTTCAGAGCAATTGGACGTACGTGTTTATTCCGGCTTTAATTAATACCTACGTTATTACCGGCAAATCTGGCAATAATCAGTCTTTTGGCGGATGGAATATACCTTCCTTTGATTTGATAGCTGCATATGAGCCAGGCGATTTAAGAAAGGCAGGATCTATTACTAATGGATATACTGATGCAGGTGGAACATTTGTCCCTTCGCCGTTTACCAATAAATTTTTAAACCCACATATAGAGTTTAATAATTGCGACGACGACTGGATAGTTTATCGTTACGCCGATGCGCTTCTACTATTAGCTGAATGTTTAAACGAAGAAACAAAGTCATCCGAAGCTCTGCCATACCTGAACAAGGTTAGGACACGGGCTGGATTAGCAAATATCACGGAAACCAATCAAGTTGCGCTTCGCGTTATTATTGCCAAAGAAAGAAGAGTAGAGTTAGCTTTTGAAAATCATCGGTGGCTTGATTTGGTAAGGACCGGGAAAGCCATTGAGGTGATGAGCGCATATGGTGTTCAAATAAAACTAAGGAATTCTTATTTGTTGTCACGGACATACAATGTTACTGCAGATAAGTTGATTTTCCCTATTCCGTTTAATGAACTTCTCATTAGCCCCTTACTTACGCAAAATAGCGGTTATTAATTATAGTAAGGTTAGATAGCTTAGATCACTGCCCGAAGACATCTCAGTCTGTCTTATCGGGCAGTCTTTTTATATTGAACTAAATGATATCATATTTCATATTATACTAATGAAAAACACCTTATTAATAAATTTGGAAACCCCATGAAATATTTAGTAACCATTTGTCTGGTAATCATTGCATTTACTTCGAATGCACAAGAAAAGAATTACATTAAGGTTACAAACCTGAAATGTGAAAATTTCATCAACCCCCTGGGTATTGATGCTCTGCATCCAGTTTTAAGCTGGCAAATACAATCAGAAATCAGAAATTTTAAACAGTCTGCCTATCGGATAATCGTATCCGACAATCCCAATAAACTTTCTGCTGAACTTGGAAATGTATGGGACAGTAAAAAAATTAACTCAAGCGCATCTATCCTTATTCCATATAAGGGAGTACCGTTACAGTCCTCAAAACGCTATTTCTGGAAGGTAATGGTTTGGGATGGTTCGGGCAAAACTACAGGATGGAGCGAATCTGCAACCTGGGGAATGGGGCTTATGAACGCGGACGACTGGAACAATGCCCAATGGATAGGCTATGAAGATTTACCCGATTCCATGAGGGTTGTGCCAGGCATGGCCTCAGTTCAAAACAATATTGGGAATAAAGCATTGCAAAGGCCTGTTATTCCTTTGTTCAGAAAAGAGTTTGAACTCAGCAGGAAAATTGCTTCTGCCACTCTTTTTATCACCGGGTTAGGTCAATACGAAGTTTATATCAATGGTACAAAAACAGGGAATGGTTTTTTAACTCCCGGATGGACAAGCTACGATAAAACTATTTTATATAATACATATGATGTAACTAAAAACCTGGAGACAGGGAAAAATGTTATTGGAGCAATTGTTGGCAACGGTTTTTATAATATTAACCGTGAGCGGTACTGGAAACTGATTATTGCTTATGGCATGCCTAAGATGATCTGCAAACTAAAGGTCACCTATTCCGATGGTTCAGAGGAAAATATTGTTTCCGGGGCTGACTGGAAAACAGCTCCTTCGGCAATTACCTATTCCAGTATTTACGGTGGGGAAGATTACGATGCCCGGCTCGAGCAAACTGGCTGGGAGAGACAAGGGTTCGATGATCGTATATGGAAGGCTGCAATCCTTCCCCGTGTGCCAAAAGGGACTCTTAAGGCTGAACAGGATTATTTAGTTACTGTGGAGGAAACGTTTACTACAAAGACAATTCAAAAGAATGAAACCGGAAAATATTTATACGATTTTGGTCAAAATGCTTCTGGTATTATTGAATTAAAGGTTAAGGGGAAAAAAGGAAAGGTAATTAAACTCATACCCGGGGAATTGCTGACTAAAGATAAAGAAATCAATCAGAAAGCCAGCGGAGGGCCATACTATTTTAACTATACTCTCAAAGGAGACGGAGTTGAAACATGGAGGCCGAAATTTACCTATTATGGTTTCCGTTATGTTTTAGTTGAAGGAGCAATACCCGATACATCCATATCAACAGGCGAACTTCCTGAGGTTATATCTTTAAGTTTACTGCATACCCGAAACTCCAGTCCGCTGAATGGTTCTTTTCAATGTTCAAACGAACTTTTTAACCGCATCTATACCTTAATAAACTGGGCCATAAAAAGCAACTTCCAAAGTATAATTACTGACTGTCCCCAAAGAGAAAAACTGGGATGGCTCGAACAAACTTTTCTGATGGGAAATTCCGTGAATTATAATTTCGATATTTTTCACCTATACAAAAAGATTGTGAACGATATGTCGGATTCTCAATTGGAGAATGGCCTCGTACCTGATATCGCTCCGGAATATGTTCCATTTGGAGATGGCTTCCGTGATTCTCCAGAATGGGGAAGCGCTTCTGTTATTTTACCATGGCTGGTTCATAAATGGTACGGAGATCAGTCGGTTATGGAAAAGGCCTGGCCAATGATGACTCGGTATGTAAAATATCTGGAAACACAAACGAATAATCATATTCTTTCGCATGGCCTTGGTGACTGGTACGACCTGGGGCCTAAAGATCTCGGACCGGCACAACTCACTCCACGCGAGCTTACGGCAACCGCAATTTATTATTACGATCTTAAATTGCTCGCACAAATGGCAGAAGTACTCCATAAAGATCAGGAGAAAACCTTTTATTTTGATTGGTCAGAGAAAGTGAAACTAGCTTTCAATAATAAATTCTTAAATACCAAAACCAAAGTATATTCAACAGGAAGCCAGACAGCCATGTCGATGCCACTTTGTTTTGGACTGGTTGATGATAAGATCAAAGAACAGGTTCTAAATAACCTGGTTGATTCGATCATTACCGGGAATAAGGCCCTTACCGCAGGAGATATTGGATTTCATTACCTTATTGAAGCTCTGACAAAAAACGGAAAATCACAGTTGTTATTCGAAATGAACGCACGCGATGATGTTCCCGGATATGGGTTTCAGTTAAAAAGAGGAGCAACTTCATTAACTGAATCCTGGGCAGCAAATGAAATATCCTCTAACAACCATATGATGTTAGGCCACCTGATGGAGTGGTTTTATGCAAGCTTAGGTGGAATTGATCAACAGTCAAATTTCTATGGTTTCAAAGAAATACTTATAAAGCCTGAAATGGTTGGCGATATTAATTTTGCAAACACTTCGTATCAGTCACCTTATGGCCTAATTATATGTAACTGGGAAAAACAAAAGGATTTTACCCTTATTAACGTTGAAATTCCTGCCAATTCATCAGCAACATTGTTTCTTCCTGTAAATGAAACCTCAACCGTTACGGAAGGGGGCAAAGTATTAGGGAAAACTTCCGATGTTCAGGTTTTGAAAAAGGAAAATGGACAACTCATTTGCTATATCGGGTCGGGAAAGTATTCCTTCAGGATAAATAAATAACTTCGTAAAACTAACTTAATTTTACTTCTATCTGTTTTTTAATAGAATAACATATTTTTAAAGAACTTAATTTATTGAAAATGACAAAAGTGGGTTTATTTGGAATTGGACTGGATACATACTGGGGACAATTCAAAGGGCTACATGACAACCTGAAAGCATATCAGGAACAGATTAAAAACAGGATTGCCGGTTATGGCGTTGAAGTAATAGATGCAGGAATGGTAGACAATCCCATGAAAGCACAGGATGCTGCATTATTATTAAAGAGCAGTGATGTGGAAATACTCTTTTTATATGTATCCACGTATGCCCTTTCATCTACTGTTTTGCCCGTGGCTGCGAAAGTGAAAGTACCTGTGATTATTCTCAACCTGCAACCGGTTGCCCAACTCGACTATAAAAGCTTCAATCAGTTGGGCGACCGGGGGAAAATGACCGGAGTATGGCTCGAGCATTGCCAGGCCTGCTCGGTTCCCGAAATAGCCAGTGTATTCAACCGCTCGGACATCCGGTACGATTTAGTAACTGGCTTTCTGCAAGATAATGATGCCTGGCATGAAATTCAGGAATGGACTGAAGCTGCCAGGGTAGCTGTTGCCATGCGCAAAAACCGTCTCGGAGTTTTGGGGCACTATTACTGTGGAATGTTGGATGTTTATACCGACCTCACCAAACAATCTGCCATATTCGGGACCCATATTGAGCTACTTGAAATGTGTGAACTTAAGAAATACCGGGACGAAGCTTCAAGTGCAGAAATAGACGCCAAGGTCAACGAGTTTCAAACCGTATTTGAGGTAGTTCCGGAATGCAGAAAGGATGAAATTGTACGCGCAGCACAGACATCCGTTTCGCTTGACAAGATTGTAGCGGCCCATAATCTTGGCTCGATGGCCTATTACTACGAAGGTGTGTCGGGTAACGATTATGAATACATCGCTACATCAGTCATTGCCGGAAATACACTTCTGACAGGAAAAAACATTCCCGTAGCTGGCGAATGTGAAGTGAAAAATGCGCAAGCAATGAAAATCATGGCCGAATTTGGAGCCGGTGGATCATTTTCCGAATTTTACCTGATGGATTTCAAAGATGATGTAATTATGCTTGGACATGATGGCCCGGCTCACTTTGCCATTGCCGAAGGACAGGTAAAACTGGTTCCGCTTCCTGTCTTTCATGGAAAACCAGGCAAAGGATTGTCCATTCAGATGACTGTTAAGCATGGACCGGTCACCCTGCTTTCTGTGGTTGAAAATAAAGAGGGTTTATTTCTACTTGTCGCCGAAGGTGAGTCAGTACCTGGACCTGTGCTCGAAATTGGGAATACGAACAGCCGATACAGATTTTCAATCGGTGCAAAAGAATTCATCAACCGTTGGTCAAAACAAGGACCGGCTCATCATTGTGCCATCGGTGTGGGCCACATCGCCAATAAACTGAATAAACTGTCTTACATACTTGGTATTCCGTTTGTGCGCGTTTGCTAGTTCTTTGAAATCAAATTATTTCCGAAAAGAAATTGTAATAGGAAGAATATTATTACTTTTATATTTTAAAGTAATCGCGAAAGTTACCGTGTAAGTAAATATTAAATTTTTGTATTATGAAAAGAATTGTTGTTGCAGGAGCAGGAGGTTTTATTGGCGGACATCTTGTAAAAGAGCTAATTAAAAAAGGTAACATTGTTAGAGCAGTCGATTTAAAACCTCTTAATGAATGGTATCAGGTTTCCAATGAAGCAGATAACCTGGTATTGGATCTGCGTCTTAGAGAAAATTGTTATCAGGCTGTAAATGGCCATAATGAAATCTTTAACCTTGCTGCAGATATGGGAGGAATGGGCTTTATTGAAAATAATAAAGCTGCCTGTATGATCAGCGTTCTTATAAATACTCACCTTCTTCTTGCAGCCCGTGACTGCGGAATTGACCGGTTCTTTTATGCCTCTTCAGCATGTGTATATAATGGAGATAAACAAACCGATACTGATAATCCCGGGCTGAAAGAATCTGATGCTTATCCGGCATTGGCAGAAGATGGTTATGGTTGGGAAAAGCTGTTCAGTGAGCGTATGTGCCGTCATTTCAGGGAAGACTTTGGTCTTACAACAAGAGTTGCCAGATTTCACAATGTGTATGGTCCTTTTGGCACTTACGATGGTGGCAGGGAAAAAGCTCCTGCTGCCGTCTGTCGTAAAGTTATTGAAGCTGGGATTACCGGGAAAAAGGAGATCATGATATGGGGTGATGGACACCAGACGAGGAGTTTTATGTATATTGATGACTGTATTAAAGGAATTCAGGATATTATGTACAGTAATATCGAAGATCCGCTAAACCTTGGCAGCAGTGAAATGGTTTCTATAAATGAACTGGTTGATATTGTTGAAGACATTGCCGGATATAAACTTAACAGGACATATGATCTGGATGCTCCGAAAGGGGTAAGGGGAAGAAATTCAGAAAATACTCTTATAAAGAAATATCTTGGATGGGAACCGTCAATACCACTCAGAAAAGGAATGAAAAAAACTTACGACTGGATAAATGAACAGATTATGAATGAATCGAAAAGCAAGAAAGAAATAAGCAAATTTAATAAGTAATCCAGTCCGGAGAATGAAGATCAAAAAGGTTTTTGTAAGCGGTTGTTACGACTTGCTTCATGGCGGACATATTGCTTTCTTCAAAACAGCCTCATCTTATGGCAATTTATACGTTAGTATAGGCAGAGATGAGAATCTTTTTTTACTGAAAGGTAAGAAACCTGTTTTTTCTGAGGAAGAACGGTTATATATAGTAAAGTCAATAAAATATGTTTACGATGCTTTTCTGGCCTCAGGGAGCGGGATACTCGATTTTGAACCGGAACTCAGAAGGATAAAGCCTGATATCTTCATTGTTAACTATGAGGGACATACCACAGACAAAGAAAATCTCTGCAAAAAGCTGGGTGTTGAATATATTGTGCTGGAACGGATTCCGGAACCCGGATTGCCTGCCCGATCGAGTTCAGCAACAAAAAGGGATATGAGGTTCCCTTACAGGCTATGCCTGGCAGGTGGCTGGATCGACCAGCCATGGGTCTCGGAAATACATCCCGGATCAGTCGTTGTAGCCCAGATATGGCCTACAATGGATTTCAATAACAGGTCAGGACTTGCCACCAGCTCCCGCGATTTTGGAATAAAAATATGGGGTGACAGATACCCCGATGGGAATCCTTTGGAGAACGCAAAAATTTTATTTGGTGCAGAGAATCCTCCCGGAACAAAGTATGTTGCCGGCTCTCAGGACCATTTGGGATTACTTCTTCCCGGTGTAAACAGGTTCCACTATAATGGCGGTTACTGGCCGGATTTTATACAATCAACTGTTGATAAAGATATATGCGACTGGCTTACAGATGTTATTCATCTTGTGCCTCTTAAACCACGACCGGACGGATACGATCCATTAAAAGAGATGCATCTGGAGAAACACTTTATAAGAGAACTCGGTGAAGCCGGTGATAAATGCTGGGAGAGTATCCTGAAGAAGGATATTATGGGATTGGGTAAATCATTGTCAGATACCCTGATATCATGGAAAAATATATTGCCGCTAACCGTACCGGACGAAATTATGAAAGAAATGGAAACAGTGTATTTTTCTAACTATCCTGGAGCTATAACTTCCGGTAGTGGCGGTGGTTACGTAATCGTAATTTCTGAAGATAAAGTGCCGGGAGAAGTTATGATTAAGGTGAGGTATTAATCAAATCAGGTTAATGACTTAATTTTCACATAGATCCAAATATGAATAACAGATATGCTTTAATTATGGCTGGTGGGGTCGGAAGCCGCTTCTGGCCACTGAGCCAAAGTAAAAAGCCAAAACAATTTCTTGATATTCTGGGTAATGGCGAGACGCTTATTCAACAGACTTTCAGGCGGTTCAAATCTGTTTGTCCCGAAGAAAACATTTATGTTGTTACAAATAATGACCATAAAGATATTGTAATAGAACAACTGGGAACAAAACCTGACAAGGTTCTTTCAGAACCGGTTCGACGAAACACCGCACCCTGTATTGCTTATGGTACCTTCGTTATCCTGAAAGATAATCCCGATGCAATAATCACTGTAACACCTGCAGATCATGTTATTGGAAATGAAGAAGAATTCCGGAAAACCATTAATAAAGGATTTGATTTTGTCAGCATAAAAGATGCACTGATCACACTGGGTGTCAAACCGGATAAACCGGAAACAGGTTATGGATATATCCAGGTACAGCAGGGAGATCATATAAAAGGTTTTGACAAACTTTTGAATGTTAAAGCATTCACAGAAAAGCCTGATCTGAAAACTGCAAAACTTTTTATTGAAAGTGATGAGTACTATTGGAATGCAGGTATCTTTATCTGGAGTGCAAAATCTATCCTGAAGGCGATCAGGAAATTTCTGCCTGAGATCTTCTCAACTTTTAATGAAGGAAAATCTCTGCTGGGAACAACTGAAGAGGATAATTTCATTAAAAAAGCGTATAGTTCCTGCCAAAGTATCTCAATAGATTATGGTGTTCTGGAAAAAGCTGATAATGTATTTGTTCTGGAAGCAAATATGGACTGGTCCGATCTGGGAACCTGGAGCTCACTGAGCGATCATACCCAAAGTGATGTCAGCGAAAATGCAATTGTCAGGGGAAAAGCTTATACTCATGATTGCACAGGAAATCTGATCAGCATAACACCCGGGAAAGTAGCTATTCTCCAGGGGTTGAATGATTATATTGTTGTAGAAACCAGGGAAGCACTTCTTATTATCAAAAAAGAAGATGAACAGAAGATCAAACTGTACCTCGAAGAAATTTCTTCTCATGACACATTTTGATTATTTTTAAATATTAATTTAAAATCAGGTAAAAGGATGGTCAACATTAGACAATCTGATATTGCAAAGGAACTTAATATTTCACGGGTTACCGTTTCGAAAGCATTACGTGATCATCCTGACATTTCCCTGACAATGAAGAAAAAAATTGTCGAAACCGCCAGGGAAATGGGATATGTTCCAAACCTCATTGCTCGTCAGTTGAATTCCCGGCGGACATTTACCATAGGCATCATTGTTCCTGACCTCGAAAACAGTTTTTTCTCATACATAGTTGACAGTATGATAGACTATGCAACTGAGCATAATTATTATGTGATCCTGACAGTCTCCCGCGAGAAGGAAAGCATCGAAAAACAGAACATCAATAACCTGATTGGAATGCGTGTGGATGGTTTGCTTGTTTGTCTTTCTCAGGAAACTACAGACAGAGAGGTGTTTACAAAGGTCGGTAAAATGAACGTACCATTGGTGTTCTTTGACAGGGCTTTTGAGAATATGAAATTTTCAAGGGTTGTGTTTAATGATAAACCTGGTGCTATGAATTCCTTAAACCGTATTATTCTTGAAGGATATACCAAAATAGCCAATTTTTCAGGGTATTCTAAAACAAATATTGGAAAAGAACGGCTTGAGGGTTTTATTGATACTCTTGCTAAAAATAAAATCCCGGTTCGAAAAGAGTGGATCATTGAAGGTGGCTTTGAATTGAAAGATGGCTATGAATCGTTTAAAAAATTAAACAGTGAGGGCAACTTACCTGAAGTAGTTTTTACAGTTAATGACAGGGTTGCCCTGGGAGCATACAAAGCTGCTAAGGAAGCCGGACTCAGGATACCGGAAGATATTGGAATATTTGGATATGGGTTCAATGAAATTACAGACTTCTTCGATCCTCAGTTAACAGTGATTAATCAGGACCCCAGAAAAATGGGACATGAAGCGTGCAAACTTCTTATTAATGAAATTGAAAAGAAAATAAAGGGTGGCGGGAATAAAATTAATATAGAAGAGGAATTTCTCTGGAGAAAATCTGTTAAGCGTAAAACAAAAAAATAGAGTGAAAGATTCAGTAATAATAGTCAGAAATAAAAACTAAAAACTTTAGACCATGAGATCCGATTTCCTGAAAAAAGTCAGTATTGTGAATCTGATAGTATTTGGGTTAATACTATCAGCGTCAGCCCAGCAGCAAAAACCTACCGTTTCAGAAGGACCTTTCAAGCCTACTGATGAATCTTTGAAACAATATCAGTACCCGGAGTGGTTCCGTGATGCCAAATTTGGTATCTGGTCACATTGGGGTCCCCAGGCAGTACCACGCCAGGGAGATTGGTATGCCAGAAGGATGTATCAGGAAAAAGATTCTGCGTACAAATATCATCTTAAACATTACGGACATCCCTCTGAGTTTGGCTATAAGGACATTATACCACTCTGGAAAGCTGAGAGATGGGATCCGGATAAGCTTATGGAGCTTTATAAGAAGGCAGGTGCAAAATACTTTGTCAGTATGGGTACTCATCATGATAATTTCTTTCTGTGGAACTCAAAGCTCAATAAATGGAATGCAGTTAATATGGGTCCGAAAAAGGATGTGGTTGGGATATGGCAACAGGCTGCAAAGAAACAGGGACTGAAATTCGGAGTATCAGAACATCTTGGAGCCAGTTTTACGTGGTTTCAGACGGCACATGGTTCCGATAAAGAAGGACCAAAAGCTGGTGTTCCTTACGATGGCACTAATCTGGATAACCAGGACCTCTACCACGCTAAAGCTACAGCCGATGATAAAGAATGGCTTACCAAAAACCCTGCTTTTCAACTGGAGTGGTACAGAAGCATCAAAGAGCTTGTTGATAATTATCAGCCGGATCTTCTCTATTCTGACAGCAGGATGCCATTCGAAGATGTAGGACGTACTCTTATTTCGCATTTTTATAATCAGGACATTGCAAAAAACAATGGCAAACTTGAAGCAGTCTATACCTGCAAACAGATATCAGGTGGCCTGTGGGTAGAAGATTTGGAGCGCGGTGTGAAAGATACCGTCAGCCAGTATCCATGGCAAACCGATACGTCAATAGGGGACTGGTATTATCGCACGGGGCAGAAATATAAAACTTCCACTGAGGTGATTCAGATGCTTGTGGATATTGTAAGTAAGAATGGCAATCTGCTCATCAATGTTGTTCAGACTCCCGAAGGGGACCTTGAACCGGATATGCTTAAGATACTTGAAGAGATCGGGATATGGACAGCAGCAAATGGAGAAGGAATTTATGGATCACGGCCCTGGAAAATATTTGGAGAGAAACCTGCAGATAAGCCTGAAAAAAAACTTGGCAGATTTGACGAAAAATTTGGTTATAGCTCCAAGGACATTCGTTTTACCACAAAAGGTAACATTCTCTATGCATATTGTCTGGGAAAACCTGAATCCGATATTATGATTAAATCACTTGCAAAATCTAGGAAGTCAGGCGATAAACCGGTTGCTTCAATAACAATGGTCGGAAGTAAGGAAAAAATCAGCTGGAAACAGACTGCTGTAGCGCTCGTAATCAAGAAACCGGAAACTATGCCGGCATGGCAGGTAAT
>Ga0209744_1000023_pt1 | contig 44697 bp, 32 predicted proteins | sample BarGraNGADG00311_2_FD_184494 | JGI IMG/M metagenome (GOLD analysis project Ga0209744, IMG submission 184494) | Arctic peat soil microbial communities from Barrow, Alaska - Barrow Graham LP Ref core NGADG0004-311 (SPAdes) (version 2) | ecosystem: Environmental > Terrestrial > Soil > Wetlands >... | reverse complement strand
AGGGATCAGGAACTTCTGTACAGGAGACATGCATCAAAGCTATATGCTGTGTGTCTTCAGTACTCAGGAAATGATGAGGAGGCAAGAGATATTTTACAGGAAGGGTTTATTAAGATTTTTGAAAATCTTGATAATTACAAACATGAAGGTTCTTTCGAGGGATGGATGCGCCGGATAACTGTCAATACAGCACTTGAAAAATTCCGCAGCAGGCATAACCTGTATCGTGTAGATGATATAGATACGATACAGGAACAGGATGCGGAACCTGATAACCAGGATTATGCTGGCCTTGAAGCTAACGATCTCCTTGAAATTATCAGAGAGTTGCCCACGAAATACAGGCTGGTATTTAACCTGTATGCAATTGAAGGATATTCACATAAAGAGATAGGTAAAATGGTGAATATTTCAGAGGGAACTTCAAAATCAAACCTTTCCCGTGCAAGGGCTATCCTTCAGAGAAGAGTCGGATCATATACAGGAATAAAGAAGAAAGTAGCTAATGAATGAAAAAGGGGCAAATATAGATCTTCTCTTCAGAAACGGCCTTAAAGATTACGAGGTGCTTCCGCCGCCTGGCGTTTGGGATAACATTCACCCTGTAATTAAAATTAAATCAAAACCAACTATACTGTTAAGGGTTGCAGCGACTATAACTGTTCTGCTGACTTTGAGTGTTTTAACATATAGATGGAGCAGGGAAATGTTGAACAGTACTCCGGATTCTGTTATGGCTTTTAATATAAAAACTTCCTCTCCGATAGTTTCAAACCCAGTTGATAATCGCCAGTATGTACTTGCAAAAGAGTATAGTCAGGTCAGAAACTCTTCTGATATTTCGATTGAAACAGACAATACTGATGCTGCATTTCAGGAAATTGAACCGGCCGCTTTATCACAACAAATATTGTTTGCTCAGAAGACTAAAAACCTTTCAATAATTAATAGTGAAACAGGCATAAGATCATTCCTGACACCTCTTGGTACTTCCGGTGGCAATACGGATAATATTAAATATCCTGATCTGCCATATTCTCCGGAGAATACCTCTGTGAAACCTCAAAACAGATGGTCTGTTGCAGCAATGGCTTCACCAACCTATTATTCGAGTTTTAATACCGGAAGTGATGCACTTTCAAAACAGCTGAGTGCAACGGAACAACCTCTTGTTTCTTATTCAGGGGGTATCGCATTTTCTTATAAGATCACTAAAAGATTCAGTATACAATCAGGGCTTTACTATTCATCATTAGGACAGAAAGTAGACGGTATTAATTCCTACAGCGGATTTAAACCATATGGCAATGCAAAAGGGGATCATAACTTCGAAGTACTAACTACAAATGGTACGGTTCAGACAAGTAACCCTGATGTTTTTCTTACAGCAAATGGTTCAGAGAGGATAGTTACAGACTACACAAGGGATGTTTTTGACCCAAATAAAGCAAGTCTGCAGCCTGTGAATAGTTCCCTCGATCAGAATTTCGGTTACCTGGAACTACCGGTTGTTGTGAAATATAAAATTATAAATAAATCGATTGGCATAAATGTTATCGGAGGATTATCCTATAATCTGTTAGTGCATAATTCAGTATATACAACTGTTGACGGAACCAGATATCCGGTCGGGGATACTAAAGGACTAAATTCGCTTACTTTAAGCAGTTCACTTGGTATGGGTATGGAATATAATATCTCGGGTAAATTATCTCTTAACCTCGAACCAACTTTCAGATATTACCTGAATCCGATCAGTGCTTCAACAGGCTCATTCATTCATCCGTATTCTTTTGGGATCTTCTCCGGATTATCATACAAGTTCTGAAATCTGATAAGCCTTCTTGTTACAAAATTGTTTCCTGATAGGAGTTTATTGGCTATTGTGGCATTTCTTCCATGATTAATTTACTCATCCGGAAATTATTTTTCAGGTGCAAAAATGTTACCTTTGCACTTTATTTCTAATATCCTGAATTATTATGATAAATACAAACAGGAAATCAGTACTTACCGCTTTTGTTCTGACCGGTACAATTATAATTATTCTTTCAATTGCCCAGGGCTTTAGCGGATTCAGCAGCGGTCAGGCGGGAACTCGTCATGTATCAGATACTCTTTATAATAAATCGATTAAATTACCTAACAATGTTACCTTCGCTGATGAGAAAATGCCTCTTGACAACTTTGATACAAGGGAGAGCCTCGAGCGCGAAATACTTACAAGTGCTTATAGACATTCCTCAACAATTCTTATAATTATGAGGGCCCACAGATACCTCCCGATTATTGAAAAGATACTGAAAAAAAACAATATTCCCGATGATTTCAAATATCTTGTTGCGGCAGAGAGTGAATACAGTAACATGGTTTCTCCTGCTGGAGCTACCGGTTTCTGGCAGATCATGCCTGAAACGGGCAAGGAAGAAGGTATGGAGATAAACACCGTTGTTGACGAAAGGTATAATATTGAAAAATCAACACAATTTGCCTGTGAGTACTTTCAGAAGTCGTATGAAAAATATGGTAACTGGACCCTGGCAGCAGCTTCGTATAATGGAGGAAGAAGTTCAATCGATGAGCAGATCGATATTCAGCATCAGAAAAACTATTACGATCTTCTGTTAAGTGAAGAAACTGCAAGGTATATTTTCAGAGCTGTGGCGTATAAACTTGTTATTACCGATCCTGAGAATTATGGATTTAAAATTGCTAAAGAGGATTTGTTTCCTGTACTTAAATTCTACGCAGTTAAAGTAGACACAGCAATAACCGATTTTTCGGTTTTTGCCGGGAAGTTCGGGACGAATTACAAGATGTTAAAACTTCTGAATCCCTGGTTAAGGAAACCATACCTGACACCTAAATCAAATAAACAATATCTGATAAAGATTCCTTCAGAAGGGATGCGGAATATTGAAAAAACAGAAACTGAGAACAGATCTTTTGAAGAGGAAAAGTCAAAATGAATGAGGAGATAAAGGTCCTTGGTGCCAGGGTTCATAACTTACAAAACATCGATGTTACTATTCCACGAAACAAGCTGGTAGTAATTACCGGTTTAAGTGGCAGTGGAAAATCGTCTCTTGCCTTTGATACTATTTATGCTGAGGGCCAAAGGCGATATATGGAGACGCTTTCGGCATATGCCCGTCAGTTTCTGGGAGGTATGGAACGCCCCGATGTTGATAAGATAACAGGCTTAAGCCCTGTGATATCCATCGAACAGAAGACTACCAACAAAAACCCCCGATCCACAGTTGGTACAATTACCGAAGTATACGATTTTCTCAGGCTTTTATATGCAAGGGCTTCGGAGGCATATTCATATGCATCAGGAGAAAAGATGGTCAGATATACGGATAACCAGATTCTTGAACTTGTAAAGAACCGCTTCTCAGGAAAGAAAGTACATTTCCTGGCGCCTGTAGTAAAAGGGAGAAAGGGTCATTATAAAGAGTTATTTGAACAACTCAGACGAAAAGGATTTCTCAATGTTCGCATAAATAACGAAATCAGGGAGCTCACTCCCGGAATGAAACTCGACCGGTATAAAACTCACTTTATTGAACTTGTCATTGATAAGTTCAGGGTAGGCGATACTACTGATAAAAGACTTAATGATTCAATACTTACGTCACTTGATCAGGGTGACGGAGTGATGATGGTTCTGGATAGTGATAATAATGAACCCAGGTATTTCAGCCGCCACCTGATGTGCCCGGTCACCGGATTATCATACAACGATCCTGCTCCTCATACTTTTTCTTTCAATTCACCACAGGGGGCTTGCCCTCATTGCAATGGACTGGGTGAGATATCAAGTATTGATGAAGAGAAACTTATTCCTGACAAGGAGCTTAGCATAAGAAGAGGAGGGATCGAACCGCTTGGAAAATACAGAAATATATGGATCTTCTGGCAAATAGAAGCAATCGCTGAAAAAAACGGATTCACTCTTGATACTCCTATAAAAGAGATTCCTGAAGATGCTTTAAACAAAGTGCTTTATGGTTCAGATGAAGTACTTAAGTTGTCGAACACTCCTTTGGGGATGTCTTCAAATTATTTTTTAACATTCGAAGGGGTAGTTAATTTTGTCGGGAATATTGAAACAATAAACGGGAAGAAAAATGGGACAAAAATTAGGGATCAATATGTGCAGTATAATATTTGTCCCGACTGTCAGGGTACACGGTTGAAGAAAGAGTCATTGTTTTTCAGGATAGCCGATAAAAATATCGGAGAACTCTCAGCAATGGATATCAAAGAGTTATCACTCTTCCTGGCCAACATTGAAGAGAAAATGACCGGGAATCAAAAAATAATCGCTGCGGAAATTTTAAAAGAGATCAGAGCAAGACTTGGTTTTCTGCTTGAGGTGGGACTGGAATATCTGTCGCTGAACCGGGGTGCAAGAACTCTCTCAGGTGGAGAAAGCCAGAGGATCAGACTTGCCACTCAGATAGGATCAAGACTGGTCAATGTACTCTATATTCTTGATGAACCAAGTATAGGACTTCATCAGAGGGATAATCGTCGGCTGATAGCTTCATTGAAACAACTCAGGGATGCAGGAAACTCAGTCATTGTGGTGGAACACGACAGAGAGATGATCATGTCGGCTGACCATGTGATTGATATGGGACCGGGAGCCGGACGTCTCGGAGGCCTTATCACCGCCTATGGAAGCCCTGAGGAACTGATGAAACATGATACTCTTACCTCTTCCTATCTTAATAATAAAAAGAAATTCCATATTCCTGATGAACGGAGAAAGGGAAATGGGAAGTTCCTTATTCTTACAGGTGCTTCCGGACATAACCTTAATAATGTGGATATTACATTCCCTCTTGGAACACTTATTTGTATCACCGGAGTATCAGGAAGCGGCAAATCGTCACTTATTAACCAGACCCTTCATCCGGCCCTTGCCAAAAGATTTCATAATTCAGGTAAATCACCATTACCATACAGGGAGATTACCGGACTCGAGCATCTCGACAAAGTTATTGAAGTGAGCCAGTCTCCTATTGGTAAAACACCTCGTTCAAATCCGGCTACATATACAGGAGTCTTTACGGATATCAGAACACTTTTTGCACTGACAACCGAAGCTAAAATCCGCGGATTCGGTGCCGGGAGGTTCTCATTTAATGTAAAAGGCGGACGCTGTGAAGGATGCGAAGGAGCAGGCATGAAAACTATTGAAATGAATTTTCTTCCGGATGTTTACATTCATTGCACCGAATGCAACGGGAAACGTTATAACCGCGAAACGCTGGAAGTTAAGTATAAAGGAAAGTCTATCAGCGACGTCCTGGAAATGACAATTAATATAGCAGTTGAATTTTTTGCCAATGTACCGTCAATTTATCATAAAATAAAAACGCTCCAGGATGTCGGACTAGGGTATATCAGGCTTGGACAGCAGTCCACAACACTATCAGGTGGTGAGGCACAACGTGTCAAACTGGCAACTGAGCTTGCTAGGCGTGATACCGGCAAAACACTTTATATTCTCGATGAGCCGACAACAGGATTGCATTTTGAAGATGTCAGAGTATTGCTCGATGTGCTGTATAAACTTGTTGACAGAGGCAATACAGTGATCGTAATTGAACATAACCTCGATGTGGTTAAGATGGCAGATTATGTCGTTGATTTAGGAAAAGAAGGAGGGAAAGCCGGAGGAAATATCATATTCTCAGGATCGCCTGAGAAACTAGTTCAATGCTTAGAGAGCTATACCGGAAAATATCTTAAAGCAGAACTTAAGGCGTAAGAATTTAATTATATTTGAGTTGGCTAACTTTTATCGAAACAAAAATGGAGAAACCTGCTGATCTTATTAAAGATGCTTTTGAACAAAAAACATGGCATGAAATTCATACAACAGATTCGTGGAGAGTATTTAAGATTATCTCTGAATTAGTTGAAGGTTTTGAAAAACTTGCCCGTATCGGTCCATGTGTTTCAATCTTTGGTTCTGCAAGGACACAACTTAATAATAAATATTACCTGCTGGCAGAAGATATTGCTTATAAGCTGACGCAGAACGGATATGGAGTCATTACAGGTGGCGGGCCGGGCATTATGGAAGCAGCAAATAAGGGCGCGGCCAGGGGAAAAGGCAAATCTGTAGGTATTAATATAGATCTTCCTTTTGAACAGCATCCCAATCCATATATTGATTCGGATAAACTGATAACTTTCGATCATTTTTTTGTCAGGAAAGTTATGTTCATGAAGTATGCCCAGGGATTTATAGTACTTCCCGGCGGATTCGGAACATTCGATGAGCTCTTTGAAGCAATAACCCTCATCCAGACCAGGAAGATCGGGAAATTTCCAATAATACTTGTCGGGAAAAAATACTGGAGTGGTTTAATAGAATGGATCAAAAACGAGATGCTTGCTGAAGAACATAATATAAAAGCCGAGGACCTCAATTTATTTACGCTGGTTGATACCTCTGATGAAGCAGTTGACTATATCGTTAAATTCTATTCAAGATACCTGCTTAGTCCTAACTTCTGATCAGACCTTCCTCATTCTATCCATCTCCCGGGTTGCGTCTTTACGTTTGAGGGTCTCGCGCTTGTCGTATTCTTTCTTGCCTCTGGAGATGGCGATCTCAGCTTTTGCCAGACCTCTCTCGTTAATAAAAACCTTAATGACTATTATAGTCAGCCCTGTCTCTTTTATTTTCCTTTCAATTTTTCTTAACTCACGTGCTGTGAGAAGGAGTTTTCTTTCGCGGAGAGGATCATGATTATTAAGATTTCCCCACCAATATTCCGCTATATGCATTCCCTTGATAAAGAGTTCTCCACCACTAAAAAAGCAATATGAATCAGCAATAGTGGCTTTCCCCAGTCTTATTGATTTTATTTCTGTTCCTGAAAGTATAATTCCTGCTACAAACTTTTCGAGGAACTCATAATCGTGAGATGCCTTTTTATTTCTGATTACAATATTTCCTGCGCCGCCTTTCATAACAATGATCAGGAAAAGAAAACTTTATAGATTTTATCGATTAACGTTGTAAGCAGAAGGTTTGTAATAACATATATCCCAATGAAAGTTAATGTCGTAGCTATCAGCATAGGCATTTTCTTATATCCGGGAGGAGTCAACATCTTTTCTGTACCGGCAAAGAAGATAAACAGGCCATAGAGAGCTAATATGTTTACAAAAAGAAGAGACTCGAATAACCGGCTTAAAATCTGGCACAAAAGAAAAGGGACAATTGAATATACAATCAGTCTGAATGAAATTGCAAAATTTCTGCCAAGATCAAGAGGATAAGTGATTTCCCTGAGGATAAAAGCAGAAGCATAAACAGTAATATAATACAGGAGAAAACATTTTATTCCGACAAAGACAGAATAGACAGGTGATAATTCGGCATTTGTATAGATTAAAGAACCGGCAGCGGCCGAAACTGAAACCAGAAAGATAATAGGAAATAAGAAACTATTTCTTATCACACTCACAGACTTGTTCTCAGAATCAATTATCTCCCAGGCCTTTATCGGATTAATAATAATATCTTTTACCACATAAAGAAATAACTTGTTATTCATAAGTATCTGATTTGAATGCCAGTCAAAAATAAGTAAATTTATGGTAAATTGCTTTTTGTGACTGAATGAATAAAAATGTGACTGCAGAGTTAAATACAGCATATGATTTATTAGTTGTAACAGGGCCCACTGCTTCCGGCAAAACTGCTCTTGCTGCAGCCATTTCGTATATTTTGGAAGGGGAGATCATAAGTGCTGATTCCCGGCAGGTTTACAAGGGCATGAATCTTGGTACAGGTAAGGACTATGATGATTATCTGATCAATGGTGTACAAATACCTTGTCATCTGATTGATATTGCTGATCCCGGTTATAAGTTTAATGTATTTGAATACCAGCGTGAGTTTATTAAAGTCTATTCTGATCTCAAGAAGAGAAAAATTTTTCCAGTTGTCTGCGGAGGTTCAGGTATGTATGCTGATAGTATTATAACTGGATACAAAATGTTTGAGGTACCTGCTGATAGCGGATTGAGGATTGAACTTGAGAAAAAATCTATTGAGGAGCTGAAAAACATATTATTAACCTTCAAAAACCTTCACAATACAACAGATATTGATACCAAGAAGCGTGTTATAAGGGCAATTGAAATCGAATATTTCACCAGAAACAAGGGTAAACAAAAAAGTGAATTTCCAAAAGTAAAACCTCTTGTAGTTGGTGTAACATTTGAAAGAGATATAAGGCGAAAACGCATTTCGGAGAGGCTCAGGCAGCGTCTTGATTCTGGGATGGTTGAGGAAGTGAAACATCTCATTGATAGTGGTATAAACGCCGAAACTTTGATTTATTACGGCCTTGAGTATAAGTTTATTACACTTTATCTGACAGAAAAAATTTCCTATGAAGAGATGTTTCGCGATCTTGAAATTGCTATTCATCAGTTTGCCAAGAGGCAGATGACCTGGTTCAGGGGAATGGAAAGGAGAGGAATAAAGATTCACTGGATCGAAGGTGAATTACCCATGGAGGAGAAGGTGAAGAAGGTAATGGAATTGCTTAAGCTTTAGACGCAATAAAGGCTATAAATGATACATATCCTATGCAGCATCTATAGCCTCTACAGCCTTTACAGCTTTATTCCTTTAGGTATTTATCCAGCCACTCAAAAAATTCACGTTGCCATATTACTGAATTCTGGGGTTTTGTAACCCAGTGGTATTCATCCTCGAAGAAAAGCAGCCTGCTTGGAACTCCATGTAACTGAGCAGCCTGAAAAGCTTCCATACTTTGGGTATAAGGTATCCTGAAGTCGTTGGCCCCGGTAATGATCAGGATTGGCGTATCCCAGTTATCAACCATGAGGTGAGGGGAGAAGGAGTAACTCTTTGCTCCTGTCCAGTATGGGCCCTCCAGATCTTTGTCAGCATACCATAATTCTTCGGTAGAGCCATAAAAACTCGTAAAATCAAATGTACCCGAATGTGCAATAAAAGCTTTAAACCTTCCGGCATGCATACCGGCAAGATAATACACAGAAAACCCTCCATAACTTGCCCCTACAGCACCAAGCCTGTTTGCATCTACAAAGGGCTCTTTTGCCATTGCATCGGTAGCAGCAAGATAATCCTGAATATTTGCTCCGCCGTAATCACCTGATATCTGCTCTTTCCACGCCTGCCCGAATCCTGAGTTCCCGCGACGGTTAGGGGCAATCACTATATAGCCTTTTGCTGCCATCATCTGATAGTTCCATCTGTACGACCAGCTTTGTCCCAATGGACCCTGAGGACCTCCCTTACAGTACAGAAGAGCAGGATATTTTTTAGAAGGATCAAAATCCGGAGGATATATAATCCACATTTGAAGATCTTTAGAATCTTTTGTTTTGATATACCTCTCCTCTACCTTTCCCATCTTAATGGATTCATAGATCAGTTTATTTATGAAGCTGATCTGTTTAACCTTACCTGTTGTCAGGTCAACTACAGATACCTCAGGGGCCATCGACATCGATACAAGACCGGCAACAAGTACACCTGATCTGAGGTTTAATGGGCCCATATCATGTATACCTTCTGTTACCTTTTCAACCTTATTATCTGAAATATTTGTTTTAAATATCTGACCTGTACCAAGATAAGCGCAAGTAAAGTAGATTGTCTGATCATTTGCCCAGGAGGCATCCGAAACATCAAAATCCCAACCTTTTGTTACCCATGTAAGCTTCCCATCCTTTAGATTATAAACAAACAAGCGATCAAGATCTGATTCATATCCATCTCTTTCCATGCTTTGAAAAGCAATTTTTGAACCATCAGGTGAAAAGACGGGGTATTTATCGTATCCTTTGTTTCCTTCAGTAATATTGATCTCTTTTGAAGAAGCTAATTCGTAAAGGAATATATCGGTATTTGTGCTCCTGGCATCTTCCAGTCCATTGAGCCTTTTGGAAGTATATGCAATAAATCTGCCATCAGGACTCCATGATATCTCACGCTCATCGAAGTCAGGTGCGGTAGGGGATTCAAATCTCTGGCCCGCCATAATATCTTTTCCCTCCGAAACAGTACTTCCGTTAAATGAAGCGACAAATATGTGACTGTACGAAAAATCACTCCAATAGTTCCAGTGACGGTACATCAGGTTATCAATGATCCTGACTTTTGCTCTTGGGAAGTTATATTTCTCATTGGCAGTCTGATCCATTTTCACTCTCTTTGTAAAATAGATTTTATTCCCGTCAGGCGAGATACTAAAAATTTCAAAATCACCTAATCCTGTAACTGTCTTTAATTCAGAGCCATCAGCATTCATTGTACAGAGTTTGCCTTTATTGACAAAGGCTATTGACTTCCCGCCGTTAAACCATTGGGGAGAGCTGCCTCCGGCAGTGGTAAGTTGAACAGCTTCGCCTCCTGATGCTGATAACTTATAAATACTAGTTCTTCTGGCCTCACTCTGAAGATCAATGTTGGTAACAGTATATAAGACAGTTGATCCATCCGGGGAGAGCGCTATAGTTCCCAGCCTCCCGAATTTCCACATTATTTCAGGAGTCATTAATCCTCCGGCTTTCTCTTTAGCGGTGAGCTTGTTATCAAATTGAGGCGATGTTTCCTGAATTACAGGTGCTTTTTGTTTGCATGAAGCAGAAAAAAGCAATACAAGAAGAAATGCCCTGAATAGATTTCTTTTCATAAAATAAACCATAATTATTGAATCTTATTTTTTAAGAGCCGCAGAGACTTTTGCCTTCAGCTCATCATATAATTCCGGATTATCTTTAAGGATCTGTTTTACAGCATCCCGACCCTGGCCAAGTTTTGTATCACCATAACTGAACCATGAACCACTTTTTTTAATAATCTCAAAATCGACACCAAGGTCGACAATCTCACCGAGCTGGGATATCCCTTCTCCATAAAGTATATCAAAATCAGCTTTTTTAAATGGTGGTGCAAGCTTATTCTTAACAATTTTGACTCTTGTCCGGCTGCCTATGATCTCTTCGCCATCTTTTAGCTGGCTTGTTCTTCGTATATCTAATCTGACTGATGCATAAAATTTTAAAGCGTTACCTCCGGTTGTGGTTTCCGGATTACCGAACACAATACCGATTTTATCCCTGAGCTGATTAATGAAGACGCAGGATGTGTTTGTTTTGTTGATATTTGCAGTAAGTTTCCTTAGTGCCTGAGACATCAGTCTTGCCTGAAGGCCCATCTTAGAATCGCCCATTTCACCTTCAATCTCAGCCTTTGGTGTAAGCGCTGCAACTGAGTCAATAACGACGATATCAAGTGCTCCCGAACGGATGAGGTTGTCAGTAATCTCGAGAGCCTGTTCTCCGTTATCAGGTTGAGAAATAAGAAGATTCTCAACATCCACACCCAGTTTCTCGGCATAATTCCGGTCAAATGTATGTTCTGCATCAATGATTGCAGCAATACCTCCGTTTTTTTGTGCTTCGGCAATACAATGTATAGCCAGCGTTGTTTTTCCTGATGCTTCAGGACCGTAAATCTCTATTACCCTTCCGCGAGGTATCCCACCAATACCGAGAGAAGCATCCAGACCAATTGAACCTGTTGAGATGACCTGAATGTTGTCAATAGCATGATCGCCCAACTTCATTATTGTTCCCTTACCAAAATCTTTCTCAATTTTCCCAAGTGTAACCTCAAGTGCTTTAAGCTTCTCTTTGTTTATTTCTTTTCTTTCTATACTCATATAATTGGTTTTATTGATTATACATATCAAAAATCTGTTCAGTATGACTGCCTGTATCGACTTTTGCGATTATCTTTTCAATGATCCCTTTTTCATCTATAATAAATGTTGTTCTTATCACACCTAAAAAGGTTTTTCCATACATTTTTTTTTCACCCCAGACGCCATAGTCATTCAGAATTTTTTTCGAGATATCGGCAATAAGCGGAAAGGGAAGTGAATATTTGGATGCAAAACCCTTATGGGATTTTTCATTATCGGGACTTACTCCGATTACAACAAATCCTTTCTTCAAAAAAGAATCATAATTATCGCGCAGATTACATGCTTCTGCTGTACAACCCGGTGTATTATCTTTTGGATAAAAATACAGCACTACTTTTTTTCCGGTAAAATCGCTTAGCTTTACATTTTTACCATTCTGATCGATACCTGCAAAACCGGGTGCTGTCATTCCCTCTTTTAACTGTATCATGATTATTTATTTTGTTATTATGGGTAAATTTACGAAGTTTGAATTGTTAATTGCAAAAAATCAGTCAATTGTTATTAACATAGCCAATCATCCTGGGAACTTGAGCTTGTCAGTAATGGCTTGAATATTAATTATTTACGAAAGAGTATTAAATTACAGGTATGAAATTGAAGAAACATATAATCCTGTTTTGCCTGATGGCGGTTATTGAATTGGCTTACAGTAATCTTTTCTCCCAGGAAACTCAGACGAAACCCACACGCCAATCCTCCTTTGAAGCGTTTTCACAAGGGAACTATGAAAAAGCATACACCCAATTCAGGGAACTGCTTAAGACATATTCAAAAGATCCTTTATATAAATACTATTCAGGGGTTTGTCTTATAAAACTGAACAAGGATCCCGGTGAAGCAGTAAATCTTTTGCAGCAATCGCTTCAGACAACCGGTGCTGTAAAAACTTTACCTTCAGATGGATTATTTTATCTGGGAAGAGCACAACAGATGACAGGGAAGTACTCGGAAGCTGCATTATCTTATGATCAGTTCACAAGACAGGCTGGTAAAAAAGCTGCCAGGGAGCTTGGTGTTCCGGAATTTATACAGCAATGCAACTTAAAGAAAGGACAAATCGCAGATTCTGAAATCAAACCGGTTGAGATCTTAAAAACTGATAAGACTGATTCTACTAAGGTTGAAGTCAAACCCCTTATAAAAGAGTCGGATCAAAAAAATATTGGTAAGGAGTCTTCCGCAAAAGTGATACTCCCCTTGAGCTATGACAAGATTCTTAGTGAGGCGATAGCATTTCAGTTCAAAGCCGATTCAGTTGTTGCGGTTGTTGATAAACAGAAAAATGATTTGGGAAAAGTTACTCCTTCTGAAAAGCCAGCCCTCAGAGCCAGAATAGCAGATAATGAAAAACTTGCCGCATTTTTTCAAAAATCAGCTGATCAGAAATACCGCGAAGCTCAAGCATTGAACCCTTCTCAAGACTCTTCCAAATATCCAAAAGTTACAACTAAACAACCAGAATCCCCTCCCACCAGGGACACAACATTAAAGATTGAAAATAGAATTGTGAATTTTGCCGGAAATAAACCAGATATCATAAAACCGGTTATCCTTGTAGTTAAGCCACAGGTGGAGACATTTGCATTTTTTGAAGTACTCACTAAACCTAAAGCTGACCAGAACGAAAAAATCTCAGTTGACCCTGTTATTCCTGAAGGACTTATTTATCGCATACAAATTGCCGTCTTCCGTAATCCGGTAGCGCCTGCATTTTTTAAGGGGATGAGTCCGGTTTATGGATTTAAAATTGCAGGAACTGACAAAACAGGCTATTATGTCGGTATGTTCCGGAGATTTACAGATGCAACTAAAGCTCTTGCGTCAGTCAAAACCAGAGGATTCAAAGATGCATTTATAGTTGGACTGTCAGGAGGTAAATCTGTTTCACCCGACAGGGCAGCATTACTTGAAAAGGAGTGGGGAAAGAAACCTTTTGTAAGTTCAGGGAAGACTCTGCCGGAAAACAAAGCCGATACAATTCCCCCGACACTCTCATTCAGAGTTGAAGTGACAAGATCTGTAAAACCTCTGAAGGATGATATAGTTGAGGGAATGAGGAAAATGGCAGGCAACAGGGGTTTAGATATTCAGCCGGTCGATGACGGAAAAATTGCTTATTTGATTGGGAAATTTATTACTTTTGAAACCGCTGCCGAATATTCTGACCTGCTAAACAGGAACGGATACCGTGAGGCACATGTTGTAGCGTGGATGGGTAAAAAAGAGATATCAACTGATGCAGCAAAACAACTACGTGAGAAACTGAAATGAAGGAAAGAACATTACATAAAGATGATAAGCTGAAAAGCGGAGGTGAATCGGGTTCGCTGATTCTCTACAATGATGATTTCAATACTTTTGAGCATGTTATCAAATCGTTGGTTGAAGTATGTGGTCACGATTCGGTTCAGGCAGAACAATGTGCGCTTATTGTCCATTTTAAAGGCAGCTGTGAGGTAAAATTAGGTATTGTGGAGGTTCTTGCAGCTATGAGCCGGTCGCTTAATGCCAAAGGACTTAATTCCAAAGTAGAAAGTCTGTAATTTGCCCCCCAACCCCGTAAGAGTTGTCATTTCACTTTATATAGAATTCAATCATTTCTTTAATTGCATTACGGCAGACAGAACAATACCCTTTTGGCCCATTGCTTTTCATACGGCAATCCATCTCAGGACGATAAATTCCTTTGGCAGAATACCCGCCACCCTCAAATAGACCGGTCACATTCATATATTTTCCTTCCGCAGGAGTCGGTACAGGTGTCTCATTGGCAATCAGTTTTTTCCATTTTGAATCAAAGTTCACCCTTGTAGTTATATTTGGTTCCCATGGTTCAACGTTTAGAGGGTAAAATTCATCGTAAGCTACGGAAGATGAGTAATATTCATCGGCCAGGCCGGCAAATCCATGTCCGAATTCATGAATAAAAACCTTTGAAGAGAGCTGGTTCCCGGTTGTTGTTCCGCTATAATAGTTATATACACCTCCTCCTCCGTACTTCGTGCTGTTAATTAGCACAATTATATTATCGTGAGGAACAGCTGCTGCGTAATCGTTCACAGATTTGATATCCTGGGTAGTCAGATATCTGTCAATATCGAAAGTATAGAAGCTTGAATTCAACACTGTATTAACATATACTTTTTCACCCGGTATATCAGTTCCCGAATCTTGCGATATTGCTTCAACAGCCCATATATTAAACCTCTCTTTATAATCACTGAAAGGCGCTTCGGCAAAAAGATAATCAGCCATCTTTTTTACATCGTCCCTGAATTTTACCATTTCATCAGCTTTATAACCCTCGGCAATAAACGCCAGATCTACAGAGGTATGAGGGTCACCTCCCTTGTAAATTTCTGAAGTGACTGCATTTATTGGATTCTCTTTCCTTATAAAGTAATTTGAGGGGTCGATGACCGTTTCATACAATTTTGAAAACTGACCATTTCGTTCCCTCTTACCAAGCATAAACCTGACCTTGTTTTTTGGATATGGCATTGTAGCTACTTCATAGAAGCTTTTATCAATCGTTTTTGCTTCAGCTGTTGTTTGCCATTCCTGGAAAAGTGTACAGAACGCCCTTGAATAGATTAGAGTATTTGTGGCATCGTCAAAGAGTTCATATTTAAAGTTTCCCATATTAAACGGATCAATAAGATTGGTATTGGATCCTGCCCAGAATGGTTCTTCTTTAATGCCGGCAGGGTAAACGGAAATCTTCGTACTGTTTCCTGCAAGCATATAATCAAACCTTAAGACTTTGTCGGTAAAATACTTATCAAAGTTGCTTTGCGCAGGTAAAATGATTGATATACCAAACAAAATGATTGAAATGAATGTTTTCATTGCGAATATTTTTAAGGAGAATTATGTAAAGCTAAAAATATTCATTGAGAGGGATTGATAATTTATCTATTTTTGCCACTAAATATTTAATTGACGAGATATGCAATTAAGAAATGATCCGATATGGTTTAAAGATTTATTTGTTAATGCCGGATTATGTTAATGAATGAGTTCGGATTTAAAGTTTTCTAACAATCTAAAGGTGATGACCTGCAAACTTTATCGGGAAAATGAATTAGTTTAACTACACATCAATACTTGAAACCATGGCTGACTTAAGTACCAGAATTAGCGATTTTGTATGGAAGAATCTTAATGAAAAACATGTTACGGGCAAAAGCGACCCCTTCTGGGAATCACTCATTAACACCGGCACAGAACTCTGGCTTGATACAGGTGATATGGAGGAAGCTGAGGCAAACTGGTCGGCTGAAATGAGCGCCTTGACAACGAATAATTCATTGTTAAACAATGAGATACAAAAGGGAATATATGATATTTTCATTTCAGAAGCTAAAAGTGTTGTCAGGGACCTGCCTCAGGAAGAGAGGGTTAAAGAGATAGCGTTTATTTTAAATGCCCGACATGCTCTGAGACTTGCTTCAAAGTTCGGAGGATATGTTAGTGTAGAACTCCATACCGATACTGCACACGACATTAAGGCAATTCAATCGTATGGCAAAAGATTTCATGATATATGCCCCGAACAGTTTATTGTAAAGGTTCCTTATACTGCAGAGGGATTGATAGGAGCAAGACTTCTTAAAGATTCGGGTGTAAAAATTAATTTCACACTTGGATTCAGCGCCCGGGAGAATGTGCTTGTAACAAGAGTAGCCAGACCAGATTATGTGAATGTCTTTCTAGGCAGGATAGGTGCATATATGATCAACAACAAACTTGGTGATGGCTCCGGGGCTGGAGAAAGGGCTGTCATTTCATCACAGAACTGGGTAACGGGTCTTTCAGCAGAGAACCCATGGCAGACTAAACAGATAGCAGCAAGCTTGAGAAATCATAATCAGCTTGAACTTCTTGCAGGAACGGATGTATTTACCATGCCTCCAAAAGTGGCTGCTTCCGGACGAAAGGAATTAAGTGGAAAATTCTCTTCACGGACTCATGAGAATTACGATGTAAGTATCTTTGATTCTGCAAAAGATGCTAATATTGAAAAATTCTGGGAAGTTGATAATAAAGTGCTGAATCTTGCGGAAAAACTAGTACGGAAAATACCGGCTTCTGGTTCCGAACTGATTCATATGGCTCATGAAGCTGGTTGTGAAGATATGTTCCCCTCTCTCACAAAAGAAGAGAAAGGATTTATAACATCTGATGGAAAGATCCCCGTACACTCAAGATGGGAGAAAAAGATACAAGAAGGTAAAATTGCTCCGGATACACTGTTGACGTTAGCAGGTCTGGCTTCATTTACTGCCGATCAGCAGATGCTTGACAATAGGATAAAAAGTATTATCGAATAAACTCAGACAGACCGCTGTCTTATTATTTCATATATCAGAATACCTGCTGCTACCGATACATTCAGCGATCCTATGGAACCTGTCATTGGTATCTTTATCTGATGATCGGACAAGGCTATAAGTTCGCGGCTTATACCTTTATCTTCTGACCCCAGAATTAAAACGGAAGGACCGGTTAATGAAATCGCCGAAGCTACTATTCCTGATTTCTCACCTGCACAAAATACTTTGAGTCCGGATTCTTTAAGGTATTCTATTGAACGGACTATGCTTTTTTCCCTGCACACTGGGAAAGAATGCAAAGCCCCTGCAGATGTTTTAACTGCATCGGCCGTTATTCTGGCTGATCCTTTCTCGGGGATAATAATTGCATGGGCTCCCAGACATTCTGCCGTACGGACTATTGCACCAAAGTTTCTGACATCCGATACCCCATCAAGCGCAATTATCAAAGGATCTTCACCTTTTTCAAATATCATCGGAAGGAGGTTCGCAATGTATTGATATTCAATTACTGATAGCCATGCCAGTACTCCCTGGTGATTTTTCCTGGTTACAAGTTCTATTCTCTCGACCGGTACAATCTGATATACTATGTTATGAGTTTTAACCTCTGTCATAAGTTCGTGGTAAAGAGCACCCTGAAGACCCTGTTTTACTAGAAGCCGGTCGATCTGCTTTCCGGCTTTAATAGCCTCTATTACTGCGTGTAATCCAAAAATGCATTCTGTTTCTTTCTGCATATATACTTTTATTTCAATCAATTGTTGATGGATTATTGTTTCTTATTTCTTTGTGTCCCTTTGTGGTTAATTTTTTTACCACTAAGGACCGCAAAGGTTAACACAAAGGTTCACAAAGGGTTTAATTAAACGTATGCTTCCTAAATGTCTTTCGGATTATCGAGCCGGAATACAATTCCTTTTTTCCAGCTGGCAACAGCCTTATCCCAGAATGTAACAAGAGTCTCACTGCGACTCAGGTAAAAATCATTATCTGAAAAGACGTTTTCTCTTCTTTTAAAATTGAAGAATACATAAGAATCGGTTACGGTGAATCTGCCACCCCATCGCGATCTGATCATCGGTTTTTTATAACCCCAACTCTCTCCTTCGGTTGTTTTATAGACTTTATCAGGCGGTCCGTAGATAATATAGATCATCCCTCTTTCACTCCGCCATCCTTCTTTGTATGAAGTAAAATAGTAGTTTGAATACAACACTCGTGTATAATAGATACGTATCAGTTCGCGGGCTTTATCAACGTTCCCCCCGCATTTAATCCAGAATCCGTCAAGTGCCGCTTTGGGTTTAACGGCAGATTTCAATTCGGCCATTTCATCCTGAGACGCCAGGTAGGCCAGGGGTTCTATCATAACTTCCGGAGTAGAAAGCTTCGGATATGTAGTACCCAGGTTTAAAAACGTGAATCCTTCTTTAATATTTCTGTCAACGGAACAGAGATAAACGCCCTCTTTTGGGAACATCATAGGTAAGGTATCAGAATAGGGAAGTGCTATCACTTTCTGAGGATCATAGTCAAGAGTCTTTTCAGGAAGTAGCATTGAAGGTGGATCAGGAACTTCCTTGAAGGGTTTGTAGAATGAGATGAACAAGCTGTCAACATGACCACGGGAATAGACAAGATTGATGAATTCATCTATTCTAAGGACAGGGCTAAAGAGCTCATTCTTATCGAAATGACCCAGTACTCTGAAATTATACCTGTTATTATACGACAGTGTATTGAATTGTACAAAAGCCTGAGCTACCAGAAGACGAAGCCTGTCGAGAATTTTTATCTCAGCCAGATATTCTGTACCTTTTTCAACTTTAAGAGGTACATTATAAACATATTCCAGTTTTCCTGCATCCTTTAATATACTTAAATTCAAGACTGTGGTATCAGCAAGGGTTTTACCCTGGCTCATATTATATAGTTTAACCGTAACCAGTACCATTGCTTTGGGAACACCTTCCGGATTAGCTTCCGAGAAAAAAAGATCCTTTACAGAAAACCTTACAGAGAGTGACGACGACTCATCAGATTGATTTATAATATTATAACTAGGGTTAATTGGACTTTTTGTGGGATTATAAAGATATGACAGATCTTTGTAATCAACAGTCTGTTGTGTGGTTTTACAGGAATTCAATAATGTGGCAAACAGAATTCCTGAAATCAGTAAACATATGGTCCTGACAGAAGTATTATTCTTCATACCAATATTAATTAGCTTGTTTAGAGTTACTTTTTTTCCATCCAATTCTTACCCTGCAAAGTTCCTTGTTGTCATTTGTCCTGAATATTGAATGATTGTAGAAACAATCATTCTCATTTTCGATTGATGTTCTTATTAAAATCTCTTCGTCAAATCTGGATTCTGCAAGATAGTTTATTTCAGCAGATTGGGGCCAATTATTCATTAGGAAATCAAGATTGTAGCTGTCGCTCACCCATTTCAGATATCTGACATTGTTTGTATGAAGGTTCAAATCAAGATCGCTGACTTTTATTCTGAACAATGGTGATATTTGACCACTTTCTGTCGCAGATTCAATTTTTGTAGCATATCTTATTGATGAACTTTCAAAATGCATATCAGGATTGAATTGAGCAAGTACAGAATCAGGCCTCTGGACTTTTTTTGTGTTGAGGTCTAATATGAGCCATGAAGATGTACCTGAGGCAATATGTCTTCCGTCAGGATATCTTATCTCATAATTTCTCAGGGCAAATAATTTGTCAGTTCCATTGGGCCATGTATTCACAATTATGGAGTCTCCCCATACCGGCCACTCTTTAATGACGGCAAAAACACGTGAGAGTACCCAGAAGCGATTATCTCTTAAAAGGTCGTCTCTTCCGAATCCAAGTTTAACAGCATGGTCGGATGCAATATCCTGCATATAATTGAACAAAGAATACAAATTAAGTTTACCATCAGGTCTGGTTTCATAAACGTGAACCCTGTACTCTTTTTCAAACTGAAGCAACTCCATCATTCAATATTTTTCAGTAAAAACTCTTCAACATCCTGACTGTACTCTTCCCATTTATTCATTTCAGCCTTAAGTTGTTCCTTTAAATCCTGATATTTCTTATAGTCAATTTCATGAGCTTCTGAGGAATTTCCAGGTTCCATAAATGATTTATCAACTGCAATAATTTCAGCTTCAATCTTTTCAATAATGATTTCCGATTCCTCAAGTCTTTTTCTCAGTTTTCTCAGATTACGCTCATACTCCTTTTTTTCAAGGTATTTTTGCTTGTTAGCCGATACGTTTGTTTGTGTGTTTTCGTTTTTAATTTTGTCTTTTCTTTCAATTTCTTTCAGGTTTTCAATCTTTTTCTTCCTGAGGAAATCATAAATACCTCCAATATTTTCCTTAATCTTGTTATGTTTGAATTCATACACTTTCCCAACAATCCCATCCAGAAAATCCCTGTCATGAGATACCACAATTAATGTGCCATCAAATTTAATCAATGCCTGTTTCAGTATATCTTTTGAACGCATATCAAGATGATTTGTTGGCTCATCAAGTACCAGAAGGTTACTGGGTTCAAGGAGAAGTTTTACCAGAGCAAGCCGCGCTCTCTCGCCTCCTGACAGCACTTTGACCTTTTTCTCAACATCATCTCCCCTGAATAAAAACGCACCAAGCATATCGCGGATTTTTGTCCTGATATCACCTTTGGCAATATCATCAATTGTCTGTAACACCGTTCTGCTCTCATCAAGAAGTACATCCTGGTTCTGGGCAAAATATCCGACTTTAACATTATGTCCGATTTTCAAATCGCCCGTAGACTCCAGTTCACCGATAATTATCTTTGATAATGTGGTTTTACCCTCTCCGTTGCGACCAACAAATGCGACTTTTTCTCCTCTTGAAATTTTGAAATCGATTTTGTTAAGAACGGTTAAGGAACCATATTTTTTTGAGAGTCCAACTGCTTCCACAACAACAGTTCCGGATCTGGGCGCAGGAGGAAACCTCAGGTGAATGGCGCTTTTATCTTCTTCATCAACTTCAAGTCTTTCAACTTTATCGAGTTGTTTTATCTTCGACTGAACCTGAACGGCTTTGGTAGCTTTATATCTGAAACGCTCTATGAACTTTTCGGTGTCTTCGATCATCTTATGCTGGTTCCTGTATGAAGCAATCTGTTGTTCCCGTCTCTCCTCTCTCAGTACGAGATATTTTGACCATGAGGCTTTATAATCGTAAATTTTACCAAGGGAAATTTCAATTGTCCTTTTTGTAACAATATCCAAAAAGGCCCGGTCGTGCGATACAAGAACAACCGCACCTGAATATCCTGTGAGAAATGACTCCAGCCATTGTATCGATTCAATATCAAGGTGGTTAGTCGGTTCGTCGAGAAGAAACAGAGAAGGTTTCCTCAAAAGGATCTTTGCAAGTTCAATGCGCATTCTCCAACCGCCGCTTAACTCCATAGTTGGTCTGTCAAAGTCTTTTCTTTCAAACCCCAGTCCGAGCAGAGTCACTTCTGCTTCTGCCATATAATTTGTCCCTCCCAGCATTCTGTACCTCTCTTCAACTACTGTCAGATGATCGCATAATTTAAAATAATCGGGAGATTCATAATCTTCCCTGCGTGCAATCTCCGAACCGCAATATTCTATCTCCTCAGAGAGACTTATAAGTTCTGAAAATGCTGTTACAGTTTCATTTAATACAGTTGTTGTGTCATCAACTTTCATTTGTTGAGGAAGATAACCAATTGTAACATCCTTCGACATATCGATCAGACCCGAACTCGGACTCTGAAGACCTGAAATAATCTTAAGTAAAGTTGATTTCCCTGCACCATTTTTTCCTGCAAGACCAATCCTGTCCTGATCATTTATCAGAAAGGAGATATTAGTCAATAAATCAAAACTGCCAAATGAAACCGAGATATCCTGAACCGAAACCATAGAAAATATTAAATGTCTGCAAATATAGGAAAAGTATGGTGAAGTCCGAAGTCTGGAGACCGAAGTCCGAAGCCAGGAGTCAGAAGCTGTAAGTCAGACTTCGGACTTCCGGCTTCGGACTTCCGACTTCGGGCTTATCAGTTTGCTTTCTTTATAAATTTCCTTATAATTATTTTATCTGTTGTATGAATCCTGACAATGTACATTCCATCCACCAATCCTGAAATAGGAACTGTCACAGTCTGCTCACTACTGCAACTTGCTGACCACATAATTGTTCCTGTAATACTCTGAATATAAATATGTTTTAAATCAGATACATTACTGATAATCAGATAGTCAATGGCAGGATTGGGATAAATGATTACATCTGAATGTTTCTCCTGAGCAGTATAGGTTGCCACATTTTCTTCAAATACAAAATCATCAAAAAATGAAATACTATTCTGATAAGTTCTGACCTCAAGGTAGAAAGATGCAGAATTAGCCGGTGCACTTATATCAACAGTGAATTGTTGCCATGTATCACTTTTAAGGTATTTCGAAGGACGTAAAATATCATCTGTTGGAGGATCAGTCATGTTAATGCCTTCACTATTTTTCCAGTAACACCAGATCCTGCAGCCATTGCCTGATCCGGTGATTACAGTTTTGTAGAAAAATGTAAGCCTGTACTGTTTATCAGGAACAATCGGTAATGTTTGGCCAAGGTATTTTGTTCCTCCCTCATGCTTGCATGAATAACTTCCCGATTTGACATTAATTGAATCTTTCAGACAATTCTGGGAAGTCGTCCAGCCGGTAGGCTTGTTTGATTTTTCCCATAACTCAAAACCCGCATTTAATACGAGGTTTTGCGAAAAAGATAAGAGACTCATGTTGGTGAGCAGCACGAAGAAAATTACTCTTTTCATAAAAGTCAGTATTATAGATAGTTAATAAATTAATTTGTTGCGAGACAAATTTCTATTGCTAATTTCCAGCTATTAGAATAAAAAAGCAAATTTTTTTCATTTTGTTTGTTTGATTTATTGATCACTATATGAAAAGGAGTAAAATGCGATATCTCCGGTATTATGAATTCCGGATAGAAATTCTCCAGGGAACAGCTATATTTGCGAAAATAGAGTCTGTGTATTAATTATTTGAAAGGTTAGAAACGTGGGAAGAAGAAAAGAACTTCCTTTACTGGAAAATATCAGGATAACTGATGTCGGAGCTGAAGGAAATGCAATAGCGAGGGTTGATAATCTTGTAGTGTTTGTGCCAATGCTTATCCCTGGTGATATCGTCGATATCAGGGTTATTAAAAAAAGGAAGAAGTATCTGGAAGGAAGAGTGGTAAAGTTTCACGAGTACTCACCTGACAGAATTGAACCCCGTTGCATCCATTTCGGAGTATGTGGCGGATGCAAGTGGCAGCATCTTCCATATCATCTTCAACTTAAGTATAAGGAAAAACAGGTAATTGATAATCTGACAAGAATCGGGAAGGTTGATCTTCCTGACATTAACCCGATTATAGGTTCCTCTGAGATATTTATGTACAGAAATAAGCTGGAATACACTTTTTCAGATAAACGGTGGCATACAAGGGAGGAAGTTGTCACTGGTAATAAATTTGAAAAGGAAGATGCCCTTGGATTTCATATTCCCGGTTTCTTTGACAAAGTTCTTGATATAAAGGAGTGCCATCTGCAGCCGGAGCCTTCAAATTCTATAAAAAATGCAGTCCGGCAATATGCGCTCACAAATAATCTGCAATTCTTTGATCTTAGGGATCAAAAAGGATTCCTCAGAAACCTTGTAATCCGTAACTCATTGGAGGGCAAATTAATGGTAATAGTGGTCTTTTTTCATGAGGATATCGGGAAAAGAGAAGGGTTGCTTGATTTTCTTGCTTCACAATTTCCTCAGATCACTTCCCTGATGTTTGTTATTAATTCAAAAAGAAATGATTCTCTGAATGATCAGAATCCGATACTTTATAAAGGAGACAATCATTTAGTTGAGGTCATGAATGGATTGAAGTTCAGAATTGGGCCTAAATCGTTCTACCAGACAAATACCAGGCAGGCCCTTGAGCTTTATCGTATAGCAAAAGATTTTGCAGAGCTTTCCGGGAAAGAAATAGTATATGATCTATATACCGGAACAGGAACAATTGCAAATTTTGTTGCAGCTTATGCTGATAAAGTAATTGGTATTGAATATGTTGATGAAGCTATACAGGATGCTATAATTAATTCTGAAATTAACGGTATCCATAATACTCATTTCTTTGCCGGTGATATAAAAGAAGTGCTTTCCGAAAGGTTTTTTATCTCCAACGGAAAGCCTGATGTTATAATTACTGATCCACCAAGGGCAGGAATGCATGAGGACGTGATAAGAATTATAGTCAGTGCGGCTCCTGATAAAATCGTCTATATCAGTTGTAATCCTTCTACTCAATCGCGTGATATACAATTACTTTCAGAATATTATTATGTAGCAGGAGTACAGCCGGTAGATATGTTTCCACATACACATCATGTTGAGAATGTAGTTATTCTTAAGAGAAGGAACTACTAAAAAGTACTCAACCAGGTAGCAGAGGATTAAAAAAAATGTATATTTATTGTTCGTATTAATGAGATACATATATGAGTGTCGAAAAGCAAGAAAATCATAACCTGCTTTCATTGCTCCCGAACCAGGGGATGAATGATCATGTTGCCAGCCTCCGTTACGCAGAGATGATACAGCGTGCATTAATGCCTGATCCTGAAGTTCTTAAAGGTCATCTGAAAGATTTTTTCATTCTTTACCTTCCACGTGATATAGTTAGTGGAGATTTCTACTATGCTCTCTTTAATAAACAGAAAATGTGCATTGCGGCCGCTGATTGTACGGGTCATGGAGTTCCGGGCTCACTTATGAGTATCCTTGGAATAAGTTTTCTGAACGAGATAATGCAATCGGGTATAAATTTGAATGCCAACAGGATACTTAACCTCATGAGGGAAAAAGTCATGAAGGCATTACATCAAACAGGCAACTTCTGTGATACAAAAGATAGTATAGATATAGGGTTATGTATAATAGATGTTTCCAAAGGGAAATTGCAGTATTCGGGTGCAAACAGGCCTCTTATTATGATCAGACACGGTGAGTTGACCGAGTTCAGACCAGACAAAATGACTTTGGGTGTTGCACCTTTAATTGAATCTTCATTCACAAATATTTGTATCGATACATTACCAGGTGATTCATTTTATCTGTTTTCAGATGGTTTCTCCGATCAGTTTGGAGAAATTACAGACAAGAAATTTAAGTACAAACATTTTAAGCGGATTGTTCACTCTTTCGAGGAGCTTCCGATGTATGAGCAGAAACAACATCTTCTAAGTGCTTTTAATGAATGGAAAGGTGGTGTCCAGCAGGTAGATGATGTTCTTGTCATAGGTTTTCAATTATAATTATCAATATTATGATGAAGCTTAATGCTTTCAGAATAAAAAACTTCAGATCAATTGTTGATACGGGGTGGCAAAATACCTCGCCTGATAACATAACCTGCCTTATCGGTCAAAACGAATCAGGAAAGACATCAGTACTGGAAGGTCTGAAAGTTTTCTATACCGGAATAATCTCTGAAGATGTTCTGCGTAGTGACCTTTCTTTGCCGGAAGTGAGTTGCCGTTTCAGCGTCCCTGCCGGATGGTTGATCAAAATTACTGATAATCCTGGCACAGAGTTAAAAGAGCTGTTATCGGGACTAACACACATTGAGCTTACAAGGAGTTGGATTCCGGATCTTTCATCAGTTATGAATGTCAGTGGAGAAATAAGACAGTATCTTGATTCACTTGAAGATGCATGGAGAATTTACCTGAGCGATGTTACTTTAAAGCTGGATGAGGAATTAATATCTATCCGGGAAATGGAAGCGACCCTCTCAAAGATTGATGAAGAAGAGTCAGATATCAGATCTAAACTTTCACAAAATGTTGTAGGTGGATTAGGCTTCAGGTTATTCGGAAAAAAACAAACGGATACTGAAAACTCAAAAAATGCTCAATTCCCAGGACTTAAAAATCAATTGAATGAATTGAAAGGGCAGAGGGAAGAGATCACAAAGAGTCTTTTGGACAAGCAACTGGTGAAAAGAGCAGGAGAAAAGTGGAAGAAGCTTCTTGAACAAAGCAAACAGATAGATTCTCATCTTAATGACCTTTCAATTATGCTCGAAGAACGTCTTCAGAAAATGACGCTTCTTATGCGCCCAATCGAAGATGAATTTGATCTTGAGTGGAAAGGAGTACTTGCTGATTACCGGAAAACCAGATCCGAACGCGAATTGAAAATGTCTGAACTTGACAATCATATAGCGTTTTCAGGGTATATTATTGATGGCCTCAATGAGCAAGAGGCTCAGAATAAGGTTGATGAGGTCATTCATTTTTACAAGTCACATTATAATGGTGAATTCCTGGGTAAAAAATATTTCGAGTTCTGTCCTGTCTTTGAGTTGTTTGAGGACTTTGGCAGTTTGCTGCCCAACAGGATTGATATGGAAGATATTATCAGCGGAAATGAAAACGTAGAAGGTTATAAAGCAGCCCGGAATTTCCTTTCTATCGCTCAACTCGATTATTCTTTCTTTCAACAACCTTCAAGTCGTATTCTGAAACAGAAAATTGAGAATCTAAATCATTCTCTGACGCATAATTTCCACGATTTCTGGCAACAGTCCATAGGAAGAAATAATAAAATTCATATCCAGTTTGAGTTAGATCATTATAACGCCTCATATGGTGAAAAGGCAGGTAAACCATATCTCGAATTCTGGATTAAGGATGAAGGCGAGCGACTTTATCCTAAGCAACGAAGCAGGGGTGTCAGATGGTTCCTCTCATTTTATCTGTCGCTGAAAGCGTCAGCTAATATCAGTGACAAAGCCATGGTACTTCTAGTTGACGAGCCCGGGGTAAGCCTTCACGCCAGAGCTCAGGAGGATGTACTGAAAGTCTTTGAGGATATTAAGGATAAGATACAGGTAATCTATACAACCCATTCCCCGCATCTTGTTGAGATCAACAAACTTCACAGGGTTCTTGCAGTTCAACGCGATGATATTGAGAGTTTGAGAAGCACTACCAGGATACTCGATCCATTGCGCTTATCTTCTGCTTCTCCCGATACTCTCACACCTTTACAAAGTATCCTTGGGAATCCGCTTGGAGGAGAAGGATTCTCTTCAAAGCGGATTAACCTGATCGTAAATGATACCGGTTCCTTCTACCTTCTTAATGCAATTATTCTTCTGATGGGATATAAAGGGAAAATATGTGTAATACCATCTACTAATGTCTCTTCCATTCCATTATTGTGTAATATAATGATGGGTTGGGGAATGGATTTTGCAGTCTTGCTTTTTGAAAACGATGATGAGATACAAATGGCTGAGTTGCTCAAAAATTCTGTGTTCAAAACGGAGAGTAGCAGCAGGGAACTTATAATCAGAATGCCTGAAACTTTTCTAAATTCCGAGGATCTTTTATCAACACTCGATTTCAAGAATCATATTTTGAACAGTAGAGAGGGTATAACAGTGCCGAATTCAGTATATGTTAAAGAGAAGGAACTTCCTCGGAATTTTATGCTAAGCAGATTTCTGTCTGATGTAAAAGAAGAAAAGGTTAAAGTCGCTGATTTTGATGAGGAGACTCTTGAGAATTTTAAGTTGATTACTGATCTGTTCGGAGGTTTTAAATAAAAATCTGATTTATTTTGCACTTTATACTTGTTTTCCTACTTTTGTCGCTCTCTGTAAGCAGGGTCACCCGAGATTGGAGAGATGGGTGAGTGGCTTAAACCAGCAGTTTGCTAAACTGCCGTATGGGAAACTGTACCGGGGGTTCGAATCCCCCTCTCTCCGCAAAGCTTAAATGAACCCCGCGTCAGCGGGGTTATTTATTTTGCTGAAGCCACGTCGAAAGCTTGCTTTTGAAAGTGGCTGAAATGAAATAAATAATCCAGATTTATCGGGGCATTTAAGCTTTGCAGGATTCCCTTTCAGGGATCGCCGAAGGCAATCCCTATTATAACCCGACAGGATTTATTTAAGTCAGAATGATCGCAATGCAGATTGTACGGCAATCTTCTTAAATCCGATTTTGTCAGGAACATTTGTTAAAAGGTCATTGTTTATGAAAATTTCTTGCATTTAAAATAATGCTAAGAGAAAAGTACTTTCATAAACAGTTCATAATCAAGAGTAAACAATCACTGATGAATTGTTGTAGTGGTACAACACGCGAATAATTCATTGAGAAAGTTGAATTATGTTCAACAATTTCCCCACACAATTGTTACATAATAAGTTTGATAAAAATCACTCTTCTTATGAAAAGATTATTCCTGTTTTTCATTTCACAGGTTATTCTCATTCCTACGTATTCTCAACTGACTGTTAAAGGGAAGATCACGGATGATAAGAATATTCCGGTCGCAGGTGCTTCGGTGCAGGTAAAAAATACTTTACGAGGCACTTTCAGCGATATTGATGGAGGATATGTCATTGTTGCTGCTCCAAATGACACACTGGTATTCTCAATGTTAAGCATGACAACTCAGAAGATCGTTGTTGCCGGGAAAACAATCATCGACGTAAAGTTGCTCGAGGAATCGAAAGCGTTGGGCGAAGTGGTGGTGATCGGTTATGGAACTGTAAAAAAAAGCGATTTGACCGGATCAGTATCCAGTGTAAAATCAATTGATCTTACGAAAATCACCTCATTAAATCCTGAACAGGGATTGCAGGGAAAGGTTACCGGTGTTCAGGTGACCAGCACCTCCGGAGCACCCGGAGCAATACCCACTCTTCGTATCCGTGGTGTGGGTACCTTTAATAACAGTTCCCCCATCTTTGTGGTTGATGGAGTGATCCTCGACGACATTTCATTTCTTAACTCGGATGATATAGCCAGCATGGATATTCTCAAAGACGCCTCGGCCACAGCCATTTATGGTTCGCGGGGAGCAAATGGAGTTATTATAGTAACCACAAAAACCGGACAAAAAAACCAGGGGAAAACCATTTTTAGTTATTCGGGGGAGCAGAGTGTGCAGGTTCTGGCAAAGAAAATCGATTTGCTTTCCGGCAGGGATTATGCTACAGTGGTAAATGAAATTACCCCAACCTATAACAATGTTGATCTGGTTCCAAATACCGACTGGCAGTCCCTGATTTATCATCCGGCCTCTATTTTAAGCCATCAGTTATCGGCTTCCGGCGCTACTGAAACGACCCAGTTTTATGTAAGTATCGGGTATTTTAAACAGAATGGAATTGTCGACAAATCAAACTATGAAAGAATTACATTTAAATTAAATAATTCATATTCTTTAACAAAAAATATAAAAGTTGGGAATTTTATTTCCATTACCCCTTATAAACAGCAAAATGCTCCCAATGTAACCTACTCAGCTTATAGAGCACAACCAATTCTGGTTCCTTATAATCCCGATGGAAGTTTTGCACCGGTCGTGAACGTAGGAAATCCGCTGGCAGATCTGGCATATTCCAACAATTATAATAAAGGGGTACGTGGTGTAGGCAATCTATTTGCCGAGGCAACAATCCTGAAATATTTTAAGGCCAAAACCAGCTACGGATTAGATGCCGCATACAATCAAGCCATAAGTTTTGCACCAGAGTTTTATGTTTCTTCCCAACAATATAATCTTTTGAACACTCTTACCAAAGGAAACAGTGACAATATAACATGGGTCTGGGAAAACACCCTTTCTTTCAATAAGCAATTTGGCCTTCATTCCTTTGATGCAGTAGGTGGGTATACAATGCAAAGAGCTTCATCTGAAAGTTTTTCCATGACGGGGAAGAACATCATACGTACCTCTCCTGATTTCTGGTACTTTAGCCCGAGTTACATCTATGATCCTAATAACAGCGTTAACACATTAAGCAGTATATCTAACGGAGTTGATGCCAATCAAAATTATTCAATGCTCTCATATCTTTTCCGTGTTAATTATACCTACAACTCAAAATATATATTAACTGCCACTTTCCGTCGCGATGGTTCATCGAAATTCGGCACAGGTAACCGCTATGGCAATTTTCCTTCTTTTGCAGCAGGGTGGAATGTTTCAAAGGAGAGCTTTATGAAAAATATTGCTGTCATTTCCAATTTAAAGGTGAGAGGGAGCTGGGGAATCATTGGAAACGATAAGATCCCTTATGATAAACAATATTCCCTGACTCAAACAATGGTAGCAATATTTGGAACCCCCTCCTCAGTAAACTCTGCAACTACCTATGGTGTGACAGGCAACCCTAACCTGAAATGGGAAAGCACTACACAAAGTGATGCAGGTCTTGAAATTGGATTATTAAAAGACAAACTTACCGGAGAATTCGACTATTACAATCGTAAAACAACGAATATTCTGATCCCTCTGGCCACTCCTGATTACCTGGGAAACGGACAAGGTGCAGTAGTGTGGTTTAATGCAGCTTCCGTACAAAACACCGGTTTTGAGAGCAAAATTACCTGGAAAGATAATATTGGAAAAGTTGGGTATAGTATAAGCTTTTTAGGCTCAACTCTTAAGAACAAGGTTTTGAAAGTCGGGGGAAGCTCAGGAATTGATTCTGTACTGTATGGTGGATATCTTTCAAGCGGTATCGCTGTTACCCAAAGCAGGGTAGGAATTCCTATCGGCGCTTTTTATGGATATAAAACAAATGGGGTGTTTCAGAGCATAGATGAACTGAATTCTTATCCGCATTTATCAACAGCAGTTCCAGGGGATTTACGTTTTGTAGATGTGAATAATGATGGGAAGATTGATGGTAAAGACAGGACTTTCATAGGATCACCAATTCCTAAATTCATCCTTGGACTTAATTGTGAGGCCGACTACATGGGATTCGATTTTTCCTTTGAAATACAGGGGGTTTATGGAAATAAGCTATTCAATGCCAAGGAGGTAGTAAGACCTGATCCATATAACTGGGAAAAACATGTTCTGGGAGCCTGGACAGGTCCGGGAACAAGTAATACAGAGCCCAGAGCCGAATATGGCGGAAACAATTACATCCCCTCAGATAAATTTGTTCAGGATGGATCATTTACCCGATTGCGAAATGTGACTCTTGGATATACACTTCCACCGGCTCTAACCAAAAAGATATCAATCAGCCAATTAAGGATCTATTTAAAAGGATCCAATATTTATACTTTATCCAAATTCACCGGTTATACTCCTGAGATTGGAAGCGCAGATGTACTCTCCAACGGAATTGATTACGGAACCTACCCTGTTACCGCGGTTTATTCCTTTGGCATTAACCTAACATTCTGATAATCATGAAAAAAAGAATAAAAGTTTTACTCTTTATATTCATCCTGATGACAGGATGTACCGATTTTTTGCAGATTGATCCCCAGGGAAATTTAACACAAACCTCATTTCCAGTCTCTTCCTCCGATGCTTTGCAGGCAACCAATGCCATATATTCTGCGGTAAGGAACTGGTATTATAATTCGGGCGGTTACCCCATTCTGGATATTATGTCGGATGATGCCTATAAAGGTAGCAATACCAATGATCAGTTAGCCACTGTTGGGGCATATGATAATTTCACATTAAATACAACCGGGGATGGACTGGACCGCTGGTGGGCCACACTGTATCAGGGTATCAGATGGGCAAATGTTGTAATTGAAAAAGTGCCATTGGTATCGATGGATACAACTTTAAGTAACCGGTATGTTGGTGAGGCAAGATTTTTAAGGGGGCTCTTCTATTTTGATCTGGTGCGTGCATGGGGAGGCATACCCCTGGTGACCACTTCTATTCCTCCATTACATCTTGACAGAGCTTCAACAAACGACATCTATGCTCTGATCATTTCAGATTTACAATATGCAGATAACCATCTTAAAAAAAGAAGTGAACTTCTTTCGGCCGACAGAGGAAGAGCTACGACCGGAGCTGCAGAAGCCTTGCTGGCAAAAGTTTACCTCTTTCAAAGTGATTTTATAAATGCGGAGAAATATGCGCTGAAGGTAATTCAATCCGGCGAATACTCTCTCGAACCGCGATTTACAGATGCCAACGGGGTGAACGGAAACAATGGAGTTGAATCTGTCTTTGAGGTAGGAGCTCTTGGAGTAGAAGATTATGAAGGAGGAGGAGCCCAATATGCAAATACACAAGGTGTAAGGGGTTCACCCAATAGGGGATGGGGATTCAACCGGCCTTCCATCGATCTGAGAAAATCCTTTGAACGCGGTGACCCACGCCTAAAGGGTACAATTATTGATCTTGGGGATACACTGGATGGAGTGTACATAAAGGGGGATCCGGATCCGGCCAACGATCCGGTTATAACGCTGAATCAAAATGGCGATACCGTCAATATTCAATGTTATAACAGAAAAGTGTGGACCCCTGGAAACGATACCCCCACACAATGGTCACATCATCGGAGGTTGATCCGGTATGCCGATGTATTGCTTATGGCTGCTGAAGCCCTGAACGAGAATAGTAAACCGACCGATGCCCTTGTTTACCTGAACCAGGTAAGGAAAAGGGCCAGGGGAGGAAACATTTTAATCCTGCCGGATGTTTCTGTCACAGATAAAAATATACTCAGAGACAAAATTATGGTTGAACGCCGACATGAACTCGCTCTTGAGGGAGAACGCTTTTGGGATCTGGTCCGGTCAGGTAAAGCAGCTGCTGTCCTTGGCCCACTGGGGTTTGTCACAGGCAAGAATGAGTTATTGCCAATTCACCAGAGTGAAATCGATATTTCACAGGGTTCCTTAACACAAAATCCAAATTATTAAAAGATAATTAATCCCATTCGATATGTATAATTAAATAATTGACAGTTATGAAAAGAAAGATTTTGATTCTCAGTGTTTTAATGATAATGACAGCTGTCGTTGTAATCGATAGTTGTAAGAAAAACACTCCAGCACCACTTGACCTGGGAACATTGATGGTTGGTACCATTGATCTGAATGCCGCCGCTGCTCCCACGAATGTGCCTGTTATGCCCACAATTACTGCCACTTTTACTACGGAAGTTAATGCAACGACCGCAATAGCAAGTAATATAACTCTTACAGAGGATTATGATGCTGCCTCCATACCTTTGACCATTGCAGCCGTAGGTAAAGTTGTAACCATTACACCTACAGCCAACCTTGCTAATGGGGCGCTTTATACACTTGCTGTTACAGCAGGTTTAAAAGCTTCAAACGGGGAGATGCTGACAGCTATCAACCGTTCGTTTACTACAGTGGGTTCATTCCTTCCTAAAGGGGTATTTGCCTATTGGAACTTTGACGGAAATGCCAATGATCAGACGGGAATTTATAACCCTTCAGCAAATGGAATAACGGCCATTTCCTATGTAACGGGCCGTAATGCAGCATCCGGACAGGCCGCAAGCTTTAACGGAACCTCATCCCTGATTAAGATTCCAAACGGGGATGCACTTGATAATACTAGTGACTTTTCTCTAAGCTTCTGGATGAAATCCGATACCACAGCAAAAAAGCATCAGTTTGTACTGGGATTGGGTGCCGCCGGTGGGTTCCAGTTCGAGTGGGATAGCCATAATGATAACAATACTTCTGCACCTTTAGAGAACCGGATAGGCTGGTGCAAATTTACTGTCCAATATAGCCTTACAGGCGGAACAACTGCAAACGAGGACTTATATTTCCCTGGTACTGCAATCAATACTACTAAGGACAATGGAGGATGGCAGGGATCTACTTTCAGCAAAAACCTTATTTCAAATAATGGAACTGGGGTAGACGGTTTGCTGGTTCAGAAATGGGCTCATGTTGTTTGCACATACGACCACACTACTAAGATTGGTACCATGTATATCAATGGTCAGGAAATGAAAGCTCAGGATTTTACATTGTATCCAACAACCCATCCATTATATAATGCAACAGGATTGAAATTTTCTGCATCACATCCAGCCAATAATACTTTTGTATTTGGCTTTATCCAGGATAACGTAGATCCTTTTCTCGGAGGTATAGACTATGATTATACAAATGCTGCTGCTAATCATTTCAAGGGTCTTCTTGATGACGTTGCCATCTATCATTCGGTACTGACGCCAGCTCTTATAACACTGATGTACAATTCAGGACTATAATTTGTATTCATATAATTTGAAAAGGGAGGGCAAAGAAGCCCTTCCTTTTCTTTTATTAGTTATCTTTTGGACATGAAATATAAAATATTCCCGCTCTGTTATTTCATACTTTTAACAGGTATCCTTTCGTGCCGGAAAGATAACTCCCCGAATAAAAATGCAGAATTGATCCAGATCATAACCGTGAAGATCGGTACATCCACATTGGATGTCAGCAGCACAAAAAAAAACATACCAAATGATCAGCCAATTCAGTTCGCATTCAACAGTGCAGTGGATACCAACTCCCTTCATAAAGTAATAACCATTCAAAATTCCGGTGGGACCGGGGTTACTTATACCTATTCTGTTACGAATAATGCCACTGATCTCACCCTGAATCCAGCTCCTATTTTGAAGTTTTCTACCGATTATACTCTTGCAATTTCATCTGGTCTTCATGGTACGAAAGGTGAGACATTTCCGGGCATACAATATAAATTTACAACCCTTACCGGTTCTTTATTGATTGATTCTATCAGTCTGAATGGAAAATCAATGATAACTTCCACATTACAAAACATTGATCCTAAAAAATTCAATATAATGGTGACCTTTTCCCAGGCCCTGGATCCCAATAATTACATACCGGCAGTTTCGTTCACAGGACCTCCTTTATCCTTCACTCTCTCAGGTGATAACAAAATACTTCTGGCAACCAATACTGCAAAGGCAAAAGGTCTTACCAGGTATTCATTTTCAATTTCCTCAACATTGACCTCAGCTGGTGGGTTTGTTTTCGGAGGCTATTCTTCTGATTTTTATACCGGAATCGATTCCACGTATCAATTCACACAGATACCGGATGATGATCTTTTAACGCTCGTGCAAAAGCAAACATTTAAATATTTCTGGGATTTTGGCCATCCTTCATGCGGAATGGCACGTGAACGTAATTCTTCAGGCGATGTCGTCACCACAGGAGGCTCGGGATTTGGTATAATGGCCATGATTGTGGCTATGGAGAGAGGATTCATTTCCAGGGCGGATGGCCTGACCCGGCTGGATAAAATCCTTGGCTTTCTGGAAACCTGTGATCGCTTTCATGGTGTCTGGCCACACTGGCTAAATGGTGTCACAGGAAAAACACAGTCTTTCAGTCCTACGGACAACGGAGGAGATCTTGTCGAAACCTCCTATATGATTCAGGGTCTGCTCTGCATGAGGCAATACCTTAATTCCACAGTCGCTGCCGAGAAAACTGAAATCGACCGCATCAATAATTTATTCAATGCTATCGAATTTGACTGGTTTACAAATAATCAGAAAACACTCTACTGGACATGGTCACCTGAGTATGGGTACAACCTGAAAATTCAGGGCTACAACGAGACCCTGATCACATATATCATAGCCGCTTCTTCTCCGACCCATACAATAACATCGGATGTTTATACCCAGGGATATGCCAATAGTGGTGGAATCAAAAACGGGAAGAGCTTTTACGGATATCTTTTACCTCTGGGACAAGACTATGGGGGACCTTTGTTTTTTACTCAATATTCATTTCTGGGACTTGACCCCCGGCACCTCAAAGATCAGTTTGCAGATTACTGGATCCAAAATGTTAATCAATCTCTTATTAATTGGGCATATTGCATTGCCAATCCTAAAAAATATCCGGGTTACGGACCAGGTATCTGGGGGTTGACAGCTTCCGATAACCCATCTGGATATAATGCTCAATCCCCAACCAATGACCTGGGAGTAATCACTCCTACAGCCGCCATTTCATCTATTGTATATACGCCTGCCCAATCTTTGAAGGCTCTGAAAACTGATTACTATTTTCTTGGAGACCATCTCTGGGGCGCTTATGGCTTCTACGATGCCTTTGATGTAAGCGAGGGTTGGTGGGCCAACTCTACACTGGCTATCGACCAGGGACCAATAATATGTATGATTGAAAACTACAGGACAGGACTTATATGGAATTTATTTATGTCAGCCCCTGAAGTACAGAACGGATTAACGAAACTTGGCTTCACTTATTGATAGTTATGAAAAACCTGAGGTTATTTGCTCTGTTTATTCTGATTGCACTCAGTGTTAATTGCGGTGTCGGTAACACGAACAAAACAACAGGCAAAAGCAGTTTATCAGAGTTTAAAAAAATATCGGATGATTCTCTTCTGACACTGGTTCAGTACAGAACATTTCAATATTTCTGGAATGGAGCTGAATCTAATTCCGGAATGGCTCGTGAAAGATTTCATGTAGACGGGATATATCCAGATAATGACATGAATGTAGTTACCTCGGGAGGAAGCGGATTTGGCCTTATGGCAATCCTGGTAGGTATTGAAAGAGGTTTCGTTACACGGGATGAAGCTGTTGCCCGTTACACGAGGATAGTGGATTTTCTCAAGAAAGCCGACAGGTTCCACGGAGCCTGGTCTCACTGGATTTTTGGTGAGACCGGAAAGACTAAACCTTTTAGTCCAAAAGATAATGGTGCAGATATTGTTGAGACTGCCTACCTGATGCAAGGTTTACTTACTGTAAGGCAGTATTTTATAAAAGGATCCGAAAAAGAAAAGTTGCTTGCATCAGAAATAGATAAATTATGGAGTGAAGTCGAATGGAGCTGGTTCACAAAAGGAAATGAGAATGTTTTATACTGGCACTGGTCCAAAAATTATGGATGGGAAATGAATTTACCCGTGAGAGGGTATAATGAATGTCTTATACTATATATATTAGCTGCATCATCGCCAACATATCCCATCAAGGCAGTGGTTTATCATGATGGCTGGGCAAGGAAAGGCGCAATAAGTGCAAATATTCAAAGGTATGGTTATCCTTTAAAACTGAAACATAATGGAGCTGAAGAATATGGTGGACCTCTTTTCTGGGCTCAGTATTCATACCTTGGATTAGACCCCAGATTCCTGAAGGACAAATATGCCGATTACTGGCAGGAGAATAAAAATCAGACTCTTATAAACTGGAGATGGTGTTCCCTGAACACAAAAAAATATGCAGGTTACAGTGAGGTTTGCTGGGGTCTTACTGCAAGTTATTCTGTGAACGGATATGCTGCTCATAGTCCGGGTGAAATGAATGACCTTGGGGTTATTTCTCCTACAGCTGCACTTTCCTCTTTCCCCTACACGCCAGAGCAATCAATGAATGCACTTAAACACTTTTATTATGATCTTGGCAACAAGATATGGGGAAGATATGGGTTTTATGATGCTTTCAGTGAGCAGAGTAACTGGTATCCAAAGAAATACCTGGCGATTGATCAGGGACCTATCGTAATAATGATTGAAAATTACAGAACAGGTTTGTTGTGGAATCTTTTTATGTCTTCTATGGATATTCAAAATGGTTTGAAACTTCTTGGTTTTACATCAGAAGAATAAATTTAATGTGCAATTATTTGTCTGAATTGTCCGACAATATTTCTAATTGTTAAGAAAGCTTTAGTCTTTAATATATCTTTTTGCTTGAGCTGATTCCTGCGATCCTATCTTTTTAAAATCATTAATCCGGAAAGGTTTTATGACATGTTTTTTTAATTGTAACAAAAGAATATTTGATTTTTATATTGTTATGTTCCATAATTTTAATATCTTCGCACCGTAATTTTTAAACTGAAACGATTAAATTATATAGATCGGAAGTTGTTAAATAAACAAAGTATTAAAAAGATTAGAAACATGAAGAACAAAGTTTTAATGGGATTAGCCGCTATCACAATGGTTGCTTTCCTTTCTAGTTGTGGAAAAGTTCCACAGGCAAAAGTTGATGCTACTAACGCAGCAATCGCAGCTGCACAGACTGCTGAAGCAGCTGTTTATGTACCGGCTGAACTTGCAGCTGTACAGGATTCAATGAAAGCTATTGACGCAGCAATTGAAGTTCAGAAATCAAAGTTATTCAAGAAATTTGGCCCGATTGAACTTAAATTGGATGCAACTTTAGCTGCAGCTAACAAAGTATCTACAGATGCTGTTGCGAAGAAAGATGAAGTTAAAAAAGAAGTTGAAGCAACTATAACAGCTGTTAAAGCCGTTATTGAAGAAAACAAAACTCTTATTACCAAAGCTCCAAGAGGAAAAGAAGGAGCAGCTGTTCTTGAGCAGATTAAAACCGAAATGGCTACAATCGAAGCCTCTGTAGTTGAAGCACAGGGTTTATTTGATAAAGGTAGCTTTATGGAAGCTCTTAATAAAGTTAAAGCTGCTAATGACAGGGCAGTTGGTATCAATACCGAACTTAAAGATGCTATTGCAAAAGTAAAAGGAAAAGGAAAAGCAGTTGCACCTGCAGCCAAACCAGCACCAAAGAAAAAATAATTACGAAGCAATAACTTTAGTTATATGAAATCCCCGGGAAATTCCCGGGGATTTTTTTAAAGTCGTCACAGGTTTACATGAGAAAGGTTTGGAGAGATGTGCTGATTTTTTCTGCTATTGCGATTTCTATTCCATTAGCAATCTTATTATTAATTCGTTTTGCTCCCAGGCCACCAATTGGTGAAATGGAATATGCCAGAGAAATTCTTTCAAAAGCAGGAACAAATAAAGCAGATACATATTCTAAAAAGCTATTTACTGAAGCAAAGATCTTTTATGATTCAGCAATGGTAAACTGGCAGACGGAAAACAAGCGATTTATCTATTTCAGACATTATGATAAGGTTGCCAGATTTGCAATACTTTCTGCAAAAAAAGCAAACCTTGCTGCTGATAATTCCATTAGCAGTTCATCGAACCTTAAAATAAATCTAAAGCAAAAAATCAGTTCACTTAATGATCTTGTTGCTCAGATTGATAAACTTTTCACTACTTATCCATTGACTGCTGAAATTCGTGACCGGATCTCAAAAGGCAAACTTTTGCTTGAAGAGGCGGAAATAGTTTATAATAATGGGAAGTATATGCAGGCAAACAGGAAAATTACTGATGCCGAATATCTGCTTACAGAGTCATATGAAAATGCATCTGCAAATCTTAAAAGCTATTTCAAATCATTTTCAGTCTGGAAAAAATGGGTTGACAGGACTTTAAATGAATCGAAAAAAAATCGTGATTATTCAATAATTGTTGATAAATTTTCAAGAAAATGTATCATTTATCTTAGTGGTGCCCGGAAATATGAATTTGAAGCCGAACTTGGCAAAAATTGGGTTGGGGATAAAAGAGTCAGAGGTGATATGGCAACTCCTGAAGGAATGTATAAGATAACAAAAAAAATCGAAGGAAGTAAAACAAAATACTATAAAGCTCTGTTACTTAACTATCCGAATGATGAAGATAAAGAAAATTTCAAATCTGAGATTGAACGCGGTACGCTTCCTGCATCTGCCCGGATAGGAGATCTTATCGAAATTCATGGTAACGGCGGAAAAGGAATTGACTGGACAGAAGGGTGTATTGCGCTCACCGATAAAGAGATGGATGTTGTATATAAAATTGCGAGGGTGGGGACTCCAGTTACAATTATAGGATCAATGGTTGAACTGAAAGATGTTGTGAACAAGTAAATTATCTGATATGGAAGACGAGAAGATAAGAAATGAGGGTACACAACCTGGTATTGAAAAAAGTGCCGAGGGTGCTCAACCAGCTAATAATGAGAGTGTCCTTAGACAAGAAACTACGCATGAGGAAGTATCTAAAAACAGGAAACCTGTTCTTAGATTATTTCATGGTGTATTAATTTTTATTTGTTCAATTCTTGTTCTATTCTCACTGATTCTTTTTTTACTGTACGGTGTTCCTGTCCTTAAAGAGTTAACACCACAGCAAAACAAAGAAATTGCAGATAACAAAGAATTAAAGAAGGATCCGGACTTTAAGAAAAAGATAGGTCTGCTGACAAAAGATGTGCAGCGACTATCTCTGAAATTTAATACATATACCTCCGGCCAGTCGTATGTTGTTGTCAATACCACTGAAAATAGGTTCTATCTCTACAAAAATAAACAACTGATCAGGGAAGGATCTTGCAGCACCGGGAGCTATAAAAAGTTACTGACTGCAGGGGGGAAGAACTGGACCTTTAAAACTCCGAGAGGTAAGTTCACTATTCAGAATAAAAGAACTCATCCGGCGTGGCATCGACCTGATTGGTCATTTATTGAGGAAGGATCCCCGATACCGCCGAAAGATTCACCGTTAAGATGGGAAACCGGAGTATTAGGGGATTATGCAATGGATCTTGGTGATAGCTATATGATTCATGGAACAATATATAAGCGCTTCCTTGGCATGCCGGTAACTCATGGATGTGTCCGTCTTAATGATGAAGATCTTGAGGTTGTCTATAACACACTTAATATTGGTTCGAAAGTTTATATTTTCTGATCTGATCTAATAATTTAATATGGAAACCGAAGTTACCAATAGGAAATCTAGACGAAAAATAACTTTCATTATATTGATCAGTGTTATTTCTGCCTTCATTATTTATTATTCCTTAATGTCGATGAAAAGCCCGGCACAGAAACTGGAAGAGATAAAAAATGAATTTGAAACTAAAACTACTGATAAAAGCAACATTAACCAGCGAATACTTAAGGATTCAGCTTATCTCAAGTTATTGAAAGAAAAAGCGTTCCTCCAGTCAAGAATAGTATTGGCAGAAACAGATTCAATTTACCTGTCTATTAATCTGACTGACAGTACTGCGAATATTGGAATATATGGGGTTGTCGTTCATAGGGCAAAGATAAGCAAAATGCAAATTAGCAAGATCCTTATGAAACGCAATGAAAGTGCGATATTGTCAATGCTTGCGACACCGTTAACCATATCACTAGCATTTGCTACGATAAAGAAGGAACCGGTAATGATCCAGATGGCCCCTAAAGATACTTCGGAATATAAGCCGGATATTATGCCGGATACAACAATTACCGAACCTGTTAATTATATTCTTGAAACTGACAAGGGTGTCAGAATCTATATATATCAGGAAGAAAATACGAAAATCGATGACAAGATTAGTCAATTCAAATTCGATTTGAACTATCGTATCAAAGATACCTGGAGTGCATTAAAAAGAGTCTCAATTTTTAAAATTCCTGAATATCATCCGTTTATTAAAATCAGACTTCCCAGGACTGATGCAAAGATCATATACAGGGCTATTCCGAAAAATGGTCAGATAGCAGTTTTCAGGTAGTAAATCAATCCATATCTAAATCGCTTTTAACTGATTTTGGCTTATCTTTATGATCAAATTAATTTAACTCTGAAATTATGAAGAAAACTACTGTTACATCATTGCTAGTTCTTGGTTTTTTGATAATCGGCCTGGTCTTTTTGAGTTTTCCGGTAATAGGTAAGGAAGGTTCAAAAACCTCATCGGCTCTTCCTGAAGAAATAAATAAAATAGTTACTGCATCATGCACACCATGTCATACTTCGAATGGTGGATTAATGTCCAGATCAAAATTGAACTTCACGGAATGGACTAATTATTCTCCGGAGAAGCAGAAGGATAGGGCATCAAAAATGTTTTCAGAACTTAATAAGGGTGCTATGCCTCCCAAATCTGCAAGAGCAAAAAGACCAGAATTAATTCCTACGAAAGAACAGGTGGAGATAATAAAAAAGTGGTCTGAGTCTTTATCATCCGCAAGCAAATAGCAAGTAGTTCCAAGTTCAAAGAAGACTCAATCAATAAACCGAAAAAGACATGGGAAGATTTACTGGTGTTATCGGGATAATAATTATCCTTGGTCTTGCATTTTTATGGTCAAATAACAGAAAAAGAATAAACTATCGTCTTGTTATAACCGGATTGCTGTTGCAAATCACTCTGGCAGTTTTTATATTAAAAGTTCCTATCGGACAGGATATTTTCTTCTGGCTTGGCAAGGCTATTAATAAGCTTCTGGATTTTTCCAAAGCAGGTGGTCTTTTCGTTTTTGGCGATCTCACAAAAGTTACACAGATACTTCCCGAGGGTATTGTAAAAAGCGGGGTTTTTCTCTTCATATTATTACCTACAATTATCTTCGTTTGCGTTCTGGTTGCAATAGCTTATCACATAGGTTTGATGCAAAGAATAATAGCCGTTATAGCACGCTTTGTACATTGGGCCATGAGAGTCAGCGGGAGTGAGGCATTATCAAACGTTGCAAGTGCCTTTGTAGGTCAGGTAGAGGCTCAGATTATGATCAGACCATATCTTTCAGGAATGACGATGTCGGAACTGCTGGCTTCCATGACAGGAAGTATGGCCTGTATAGCAGGTGGTGTAATGGCTGTTTATATTTCTATGGGAGTACCGGCCTCATACCTGCTTGCAGCCAGTCTGATGGCAGCTCCCGGGGCATTGGTAATTGCGAAAATAGTTTTTCCTGAAACAGAAGAATCGGAAACGCAGGGGACAGTGAAACTTGAAGTAAAAAAGGAGCATTCTAATATTATGGATGCCATTTCACACGGGGCCAGCGATGGAATGAAGATTTCCATAAATGTTATAGCAATGCTTATTGGCGTTATTGCCCTGATAGCTCTTATAGATGCTCTTCTTGGATATTTCGGACATTTCCTTTCATGGACAGGAGTGTCACTTAATGCCCTGGGTCTGAATGTAGATAATCTTCGTCTGAAAGATGTCGTTGGTGCATTCTTCAGTCTTTTCGCAGTGGTAATGGGAGTACCTCCATCTGAGTCACTTCATGTTGGTTCCCTGATGGGTACAAAAATGGTAATTAACGAATTTGTAGCCTATTCCGATCTTACACCAATGATACAACAGGGTCTGCTCAGCGCAAAGTCAGTTGTAATTGCAAGTTTTGCTCTCTGTGGATTTGCCAATTTCAGTTCAATTGCTATTCAGCTGGGGGGAATAGGAGTGCTTGTACCAAATCGCAAAGCCGACCTTGCGAGGCTTGGGTTTAAAGCAATGCTTTGCGGAACAATGGCTTCGTACATTTCTGCTTCATTGGCCGGAATTCTTCTCTGAGAGCACATTTTTTACTATTTTTGGAATCCTTCAGACAGGAAGAATGAGAGATGGTCCCGATAGATCAGGATAGACGCCCTAGTCGAATGCGGCTAAATATTTTGGAGAGATGGCAGAGTGGTCGAATGCGGCGGTCTCGAAAACCGTTGTTCGCCTTCCGGCGAACCGGGGGTTCGAATCCCCCTCTCTCCGCCTTTGCTCGCCATAGCCCGACCTTAGAAGGGCGACGGCGAGAATTATTTAAAAGAGCTTCGGCGGATACAGTCCGCAAGTTTACATGAATCATGCAATAACTGGTTCATGTATTATCCGAAAACACGTTGAAAGCTTGTCGGATGTTAATATTAAGATGCATTCCATAAAATGATCTCTTAAATCTGTAAAGTTTCTTTTGTTTCAGGAATTGAATAACCTAATTTTGAAATTAAATCATTACAAATTATATTACCTTAAAGTTCCAAACTATGAAAAAAGCTTATAATATGTTGTTAGTATGCGGATTGCTATGTATTGTCAATACAGGCTGTAAAAATAAGCCTGTAGCTGAAGTTGATAAAAGTAATCCGTTTTTTTCCACATATAATACTCCATTCGATGTTCCTCCATTTGAAAAGATAATGGCAAAGCATTATATGCCAGCTTTTAACAAAGGAATGACTGATGGGAGAGCAGATTTAAAGAATATCACTAATAATAGGAGCATACCTACTTATCAGAATACAATTGAGGCATTAGACAAGGCCGGAGAGCTTCTGACTAAAGTATCTTCAGTTTTCTTCTCTCAGACATCAGCAAATACGAATGACTCACTTCAAAAAATTGAGGTTGATGTATCTCCTTTACTGTCGGCATACCGTGATGAAATCCTGCTTGATTCAGCACTTTTCAGGAGGGTCAAGACTTTGTATGACGGCAAAGAAAAGCTATCACTTACTCCGGAACAGGATTTCCTGCTTGTAAATCTTTATAAGAATTTTGTTCGTAACGGAGCTCTTCTTAAAGGAGCCAATCAGGATACTCTGAAAAAGCTAAATGAAAAATTATCAGTATTGTCAGTGAAATTCAGTCAGAATGTTCTGGGAGAAAATAATAAATTTAAACTTGTTATTGATAATAAGGATGATCTGAAAGGATTACCTGAGGGTGTTATCAATGGAGCCGCTGACCGTGCTAAAAAAGATAGCCTTGGGGGTAAATGGGTATTTACAATCCAAAAGCCAAGTATGCTTCCTTTCCTTACTTATGATGAGAAAAAGGATTTGCGTAAAAAGTTGTATGATGGATACATTACAAAAGGAAATCATGGAGATAATCTTGATAATAATAAGATTCTGACTGATCTGGTGACTCTGAGAGCTAGACGGGCAAAATTGCTTGGATTTAAATCATATGCCGACCTTAATCTCGAGAACAGAATGGCAAAGACTCCTG
>Ga0209744_1000020_pt1 | contig 46884 bp, 42 predicted proteins | sample BarGraNGADG00311_2_FD_184494 | JGI IMG/M metagenome (GOLD analysis project Ga0209744, IMG submission 184494) | Arctic peat soil microbial communities from Barrow, Alaska - Barrow Graham LP Ref core NGADG0004-311 (SPAdes) (version 2) | ecosystem: Environmental > Terrestrial > Soil > Wetlands >... | reverse complement strand
GTCTTGGGCTCGACGTTCTCAACGGCGGGAGCAGCGGGCTCGACGACTTCGGGATCGACGGTCTTGGGCTCGACGTTCTCAACGGCGGGAGCAGCGGGCTCGACGGCCTTGGGCTCGACGTTCTCAACCGCGGGAGCAGCAGGCTCGACGGTCTCAACCACGAGAGCTTTAGTCTCGACGGCCTTGGGCTCGACGTTCTCAACGGCGGGAGCAGCGGGCTCGACGACTTCGGGCTCGACGTTCTCAACCACGAGAGCTTTAGTCTCGACGGCCTTGGGCTCGACGTTCTCAACCGCGGGAGCAGCAGACTCGACGGCCTTGGCCTCAACAATGGTGCCGTCGGTCGCATCCATATTCGAACCAGTCTTCACCGGCGGCATTTTCTGCCCGGGCTCACGTCCGAACAAGGTCTCATTGCCTTCCACACCCTTCATGCTCAGCTTGACCTTGCGTTCGTCCTTCAGGACCTCGAGCACACGAACCTTGAGAACATCTCCCACGTTCAGCACATCCTCGACCTTGCGAATCTTGTCATTGGAGATCTGTGAAATGTGCAGGAGGCCTGTGACACCTTCTGAAAGCTCAATGATTGCTCCAAAGGTCAGGATGCGAATCACTGCCCCCTCGAGGATCATACCGACAGGATAGTCTTCCTCGATGGTTTCCCAAGGATGTGGCTTCGTCTGCTTGATGCTCAAGGAGACCTTTCCCGTCTCCGGGTCGACCTTGAGAACCTTGACCTTGACCTTATCTTTCTTCTGGACGACCTCCTCGACAGGACGGCGGCGACCATAAGTCAGCTCTGAGAGATGGACCAGACCCTCGACCCCATACCCGATGTCCACAAACGCACCAAACTCAGCGATACCGTTGACAGTGCCCTCATAGATATCTCCCGGCTGGATCTCTGTGAAGAACTCCTTCTTCTGCTTCTGGCGGATAACCTGCATCGCTGCACGATGAGAGGCGATAATCCGGCGGAGTTTCTTGTCGAACTCGGTGACCTTGACAGGAATGTCCTGGCCAACCAGTGAAGGCAGGTTGTTGCGGTAATCGCTGGCGACCTGTGATTGAGGCAGGAAGCAGGGCACCCCGATGTCAACAAGCAGACCACCCTTGATGGCCTTGGTAACTTTGGCAGTAACGATCGTCTGTTCCTCGAAGTACTTCTCGACATCGGTCCAGACCTCTTCCTGATCAGCCTTCAGCTTGGAGAGGACCGCCGTACCTTGTTCATCCTCTTCCTTGACGACGGCCACCTTCATCGTTTCGCCAACGTGCGCAATTTCGCCGACAGTTACATCGGTACGCATAGTCAAGCGGTTGAGCGGGATATAATAGTCTCCCTTCCCGCCGGCATTGACCATGACCCCGTCACGCTCGAGCTTGACGACGGAGACGCCAATGACGTCCCCGCGCCGCAGCAGGCGTGGCGCGTATCCAGCCTTGGGCGACAAATCTGCGACAAGGGCCGCCTCGAGCTCGGACACCTTGACCTCGTCACCTGCAGCTTCGACCTGTACGATATCGGTTTCGGCCTTTTCTGGTGCGGCCGCTTTTTCTGGAGTCTTTTCCTCTGCCGCGTCAACAGCCGGAACTATCGGTTGTTCGACTGTTTCAAGCAGGTTCTTCACTTCAAAGAGTCCGTCCGTTTCACCTGTGGTTTCTGTTACAACGTGTTTATCCATGTCCACCATGTTGACTCCTCTACATTAAGGATGAATGTAAATCAGTCTTTGAGTATAAAGCCAAAATGGATGCTTGTCAAACCCTTGGAAACCGCGTCACTACCTGCTGACGTTGGATTTGTCAGTGGGAACGGTCGTGCCGGCAAACTGGGCAGCTCCGCCAAGATCGTCTTCGATCTCCAGCAGTCGATTGTACTTCTCGATAGGCTCCGATCTCGACAATAACCCCGGCTTGATCTGACTGATGTTGAGACCGACGACCAGGTCAGCAATGAATCGATGCCCCGCGCCACACGCTGGGGTGAGATGATATTGTCTGGTGTTCAGTTTTAGAGGACCGGGACACATTTGACCTATAAACAACAAAGAGGCAGATTGGCGAAAATGCCAACCTGCCTGGCTGTTATTCTGTATCAATTTCGTACAAATCAGCGACTTGCTTGACTAGATACTCACTTCCCCTGATCGTGATGCTCCGTGTATTCGGTTCTTTCCACACGGGCTCCAGTGTGCGGTGTCATCAGCTTTAGCACAGCCCAGGCGATCAGGGCGATAACCACCATTACAATGAGGGTTGCAGGCTCAAGGACCGCCGTGGTCTCCGCACCACTCGTGGTAGCCCGGGGGAAAATGCCTTCAAAGATTCCCACAAGAAACTGAGTGACGCCATAGATGCCACGTACAAAACCATTTGTCGGGTTTGCTCCCAGCCCTTTGAAAACCAGGCGAAAGGCCAGAACGACTTCGATTACGGCGAAGATTACGCCAACAACACGTTTGGCAGTATGATTCTCTGTTTCGCTATTTCGCGTCTCCGTTTGGTTTGTCACTTGTTCCATTGCTCCACCTCCTGGTAGCTAGAGTGTCTTTCTCCCTGTAAGCAGGTTTACCACAACTATAATAATAGCAACTACGAGAAGAATGTGGATTAGCCCCCCCATCGTAAACGAAGTAATCATACCAAGAAGCCATAAGACTACGAGAATAACAGCAATTGTCCATAACATACTTGTCACTCCTTTGTCGATATTGTGCGCAAAAAGTTCTTGCGCGCTGGATATTTTGGTTGATACATCTTCGTTGATTATACCACTAAACTAGAGAACTTCGATTCTTATCCCGTAGACCTGTTTCCACACACATTTCTAGCGACGTAAGAGTTCAGACTTGGACGTCCGTCCTCTTCTCGAGCGCCTGAGTCAGCGTGAATATATCGGCAAACTCCAGGTCACTCCCCTTGGGGATACCCGTAGCAATGCGTGTAACGCGTACTTCCGATGCAGCGAGCAACTTTGCGATGTACATCGCAGTGATGTCGCCGTTGAAGTTGGGATTTGTCGCAATAATGACCTCTCTCACATCGTCCAGCCGTATTCGTTCGACAAGGCGGTTGAGCTGTAATTCTCCGGGTCCCACGCGGGCTATCGGGTCGATCCGTCCGTGCAGAACATGATAAAGGCCCCGGTAGGCCCCGGTTTTCTCAATGGCAGACAGGTCCCGTATCTCCTCGACAACACACAGGAGCTTTGCGTCTCGCGACGAATCCTGGCACACTTCACAGAGATCGCCTTGAGCAAAATTGCCGCACCGTCTGCAGAAGGTGATCTCGCGCTTCGCAGCCATCAGAGATTCAGCCAGGGCACGTATATCGTCCTCCGGCTGGTCCAGTAGATAAAACACGAGCCTGTCAGCCGCCTTCGGTCCGATGCCGGGCAGATTGCTCAGCCTGGCGGAAACCTCAATGAAACGCTTGGGCAGGAACACCGCTTATCCGAGTCCGGGAATGTGGGGCATGCCGGCCGTGACCTTCTTCATGACCTCCTCGGCCTGACGGTCTGCTTCCACCTGGGCCTCGCGCACGGCAGCGACGACAAGATCTGCAGCCATCTCAACGTCGCCAAGATCGAAATCCGCCTGGATGCTGATACCGATGAGGTCTTTCTTGCCATTGACCACCGCCGTGACGGCACCTCCCCCTGAAGTAGCAGATATCCTGCGATCCAGCAGCTCCTGGTCGGCGCGTGCTGCATCTTCCTGCATCTTCTGGGCCTGCTTCATGAGATTGTTGACGTTGTACATATGGCTCCTCCCCTATCACCTCAGGAGTCGAACAGCGACTCCGTCGCGTCGAACGTCTTCTTGAGCAATTCCAGCTTGTCGTCCACCGGAACCTCTGCCACGGGTTCCTGCTGCGCAGGCTCCTGGGATCCCTCCTCGACCAGCCTGACCTGGTCGACTGCATAGACGGACCGCGCCGCTGGGACAAGAACTTCGTCCTGCTTCTGCTCGAGCATTGTACGGAACAGCTTGGTCTTAGGTCCGAGGACAATCCGCAGGACGCCCTGGTCGACCCTGACTTCGCGAACATCGAGCGCCTGCAGCATCACCCCGATGGGCTTGCTAGCTTCAGAGACAAGTACTTTAAAGTGCGCCCACTGTTCTGCAGGCTCACCTGCGGATGTGATTCTGGATTCTGGAACTGTTTCGTCAGGACCGCCGGGGGACACCTCAACCGTCTTCTGTACAGCCTCCACCTGCCGGACAGCAGGCCTGGGCGCATCCTGACTACTCGTGAACTGCACTCCACGGGAGAACTCTTCATGCGAACGATCAAGACCCATGGGCAGGTCAAGGGCCATTGCGAGCAGGAACGTCTGAACAAGAGGGTACGGATCCGACAGGTAAGCCGACTGCTGCTGGATTCGTGCAAAGGTCGCCGCAACGCTCACCAGAGCTGCGTCCGGGAATGCCTTGAGGCGATCGGTCGGAACGCCATCTAAACTCGGAGTCCGCATGGTCACCTTGTCAAGAATGTACCTGCTGATAAGAGCAATCGTCCTCTCAAGCAGGTCAGCAGGCTCTATTCCGCTTCGTTCCAACTGGTCCAGAACGGAACTGACTGCCTTCGGATCGCGAGAGAGCAGAGCCTCGACAAGCAAGGAAATGTTCTCTTCGGTCGGCAGCCCCAGCAGGTCCAGCACCATCGCGCCAGACACCGATTCGGCTCCAAACACGGAGAACTGGTCGACAAGGCCTATAGCGCCTCTCATGGAACCCCCGCTCAGCGAAACAATCTGGTGAAGAGCTTCATCCGTTATGTTTGGAGCCTCAGTATCCCGAAGGCCCTGAAGGTATTGGAACATGGCCGTTTCCGAAATCCGCTTGAAGTCGAACCGCTGACACCGGGACAGGATCGTCTCCGGCAGTTTCTGAGGTTCCGTCGTTGCGAGGATAAACACGACGTAGTCGGGCGGCTCCTCGAGCGTCTTCAGAAGTGCGTTGAACGCCTGGACGGTGAGCATATGGGCTTCATCGATGATGAAGATCTTCTTGCGACTGCGAGCGGGAACAAACCTGGTGGACTCCCGCAAGTCTCTGATCTCGTCGATACCCCTGTTGCTGGCCGCATCGATCTCGATGACATCGATATCCGTGCCAGAGGTGATCGCCCTGCAGTGCTCGCACTCCATGCACGGATGGCTGTTCGGTCCCCTGTCACAGTTCAGGGCTTTGGCCAGAATACGAGCAACGGTCGTTTTGCCGGTACCCTTGGGACCGGCAAACAAGTATGCATGGGAGGTCCTGCCAGTGTCGACAGATCCTTTCAGAATACGTACAACCGTCTCCTGACCGATGACACCGTCGAATGTGGTGGGACGATACTTTCGGTATAGTGAAACGTAGCGCTCAGTGGATTCCATGGTGTCTGTAGTATATTGCCCACACACGTCATTGCAAGAAAAGCTCGGACCACGACTCCTTGAGGCGCCGAGGTGCCAGCCTATACTGTTAAAGTGAAACGATTCTTCGGGACACTCGTCATACTCATATGTACAGCAGGCGCCATTCTCGCTCTGACCTACGCGGGCATCGACCTGTATGGGTACAAACGACAATCTGAGCGGGCTGACGTGATTTGTCTGTTCGGAGCTGCGGTCTGGGGAAACAGTCCATCGCCGGAGCTCGAAGCGCGCATCATATGGGCAGTTCAGCTGTATCGCGAAGGGCGCGCTCCGTTGCTGTTTCTGTCCGGAGGCCCTACGGGCTCGAATTTGAGTGAATCAGACGTCATGGGGGCTGTCGCTATCGAGCAGGGGGTCCCTCGCAGCGCCCTGGTATTCGACAATGCAGGTACCACCACGGCTCGCACGCTGATAAACCTCAAGCGCTACATGCAGGGGAACGGCCTGACTTCTTGCCTGATGGTCTCATCACCCTTTCATATGGCACGAATCATGGTGTTGGCCCGCCTGAACGGTCTGCAAGCATTCACCAGCCCACCCGCCGAGACACCTGTCTCGCTCAGCGTCCTGCAGAGAACAAGGGCAACTGCCCGCGAAGAGCTTGCATTGTTCAAGGACCTGCTTGTCTTCGTCGTGTCGCCTGATTAGCGGGAACTCCTGGTCAATGCGATACGGACAAAGCCCGGATGGGCAACCCGGGTAAACAATACGCCACGGCTGATCCTCAGTCTTCCTCGTAGCTCCCGCGCCGGTCGGGAAGCGACCGCTATGTTGAAGCCCTCAAGGCGCCCTGTATACCGTCGAATGTCATCGGACGACAGAGATAGTGGTCTGGACTCCTGACCGGAAAAGGAAATATGTCAGAATTCCCATCATCAGCATGGGGACAAGAGCCCGGAACATGAGCCGATCGCCCTTACGATATGTCGCTACTCCAGCCTTGCCATGAACATGTGCTATCCACTCTCCCGTGAAGAGGCTGCCTCGAGTCGACAGGACCACCCTGCAAGCGCCTCAAGCATTTTAGTTTACCCTCCTGCCGTCCGCGTACAACCCAATGCTTCCCGCCTCCACTGTCGTTCGTCACGTGTTGCAGCCAACAACCACTCCAGGCTGCCTCCCCACAAACATGTCAGTTTTCTTTTCGCACCCAGCAAGTATACTGACTGGCATATATGTTTGGAGGACCGTCATGATCAAGTCAGTCAAGGGGACCAGCGACATAGCATCACCTGAAGTCCTTCTGTGGCAGCATGTGGAGAGAACCATGGCTACGACTGCCGAAGCTTATGGCTACGAAGAGATCCGCACTCCGACCATCGAGATGGAGGAACTCTTCTCCACGTCGGTTGGGCAAGGCACCGACATCGTTGAGAAGGAAATGTATGCCTTTCCGGACAAGAAGGGACGCCACCTCGTCCTGCGCCCCGAGGGGACAGCTCCAGCATGCCGGGCATACATAGAACACCAGATGAATCTACAGCCTTCTCCGGCCAAGTTCTACTACATGGGGTCGTTCTTCCGATATGAGCAGCCTCAGAGTGGGCGCAAACGCGAGTTCCACAGCTTCGGCGTCGAGGCGATCGGCGAACAATCGCCAGTTCAGGATGCCGAGGTCATCGACATGGTCATGACGATGTTGTCGAGACTCGGCCTGGCACACCTGTCCGTCGATATCAACAGTATCGGCGATGACAACTGTCGACCCGCCTATAAGGACGCTCTCCGGGCTGCGCTGGTGGAGCATGAGAGCGAGCTGTGTGAGGACTGCAAGAGACGCATGAGCGACAACCCTCTCCGCGTGCTTGACTGCAAGCGCGAAGACCCGTCACTCCTGGAGTCGCTGCCAAAGTCCGCGGACTATCTGTGCGCAGACTGCGAGGACCATTTTCACCGCGTGCTGTCCACTCTCGACTCTCTGAAGATTCCATATCGTCTCAACCACAGACTCGTTCGAGGCCTTGACTACTACACCAAGACCGTATTTGAGGTTGTCTCTGAGGATCTCGGTGCGCAGAATGCCCTCTTGGGGGGGGGCCGCTACGACTATCTCATTCGTCACCTGGGAGGACCGGCCACTCCTGCCGTCGGCTGGGGTCTTGGACTTGAACGCCTTACTTCCGTGCTGACAGCGCGCTATCCCGAACTCACTGGTTCACTGGCAATCCCCCGAGCATATATCGTTCACTCGGACACAGCCACGGCTATCGCCTTCGAGTTGAGGCGCACCTTGGCCGGCGCGGGCTGGGCCCTGGATCTGGACATGCGTCAGGATGGGTTTGGAAAACAACTGGCACGGGCATCCAAGAGGGGGGCACGCATGGCACTCATTCTCGGTGAAGATGAGATTGCAGCAGGCACCTGCACGGTAAAAGACTTAACGTCACGTTCCCAGTGGACGGTGGCACTGGCTGACGTGGCCGCTTGCCTTGCCAGTGCTGTCCAGAAGTAGAGCTGGAGGCATTCAGGCATGTGCGGGGGCTTGCGTTGGTTTTCCTGTGTTTTCAGGTATAATAATGTTATGTCACCCTGCGATGCCCGTGAACCACTTGATGGGTTTGAGCCAACACAAATCACTCGGAAGCAGATGCCCTGCGGATACGAGCGCTTCGCAGTGTTCTTGAAGCAGGGAACTTTATGCTCCCACCTGCTTAGGCAGGTTCAAAAGCTTCGTCAAGGCACGACCTTGTGGGGTGGCCTCTTGATACGTGAGCGAGTGCAGGATTCATATGCAGACTGATCGAGGTTTGGTGATCGCGCGCCATGGAGACGCCGTCACGATTCGACTGCTGCCACGGGACGGATGTGCGTCGTGCGCTCTAACCCAGTTCTGTATAGGCAGCAAGGAGAGCAGCCCGACTGTCAGGGCGACTGCTCCCCCCGAGATTGCTCAAGGAGACCTGGTTGAAGTGTCGCTCGACGATTCGATTATTCTCAAGGCCTCTGCGATTATGTACGGGGTTCCACTGATTGCCTTTCTGGCAGGGGTGCTCGGCGGTTATGGATTCTCATCCCTGGCAGGACTGAGCGGAAGCCTGTCCATGGCACTTCCTGTCGTGGCTGGATTCGTCATGGTGATCCCCGGCATTATCCTTTCACGCAGAGTTGCCATGCGGTTGAACCCCACTGCCACTGTTGTAAACAAACTCGATCAGGAGGTGGCCATATGCCCGTGAACATGAATGCAATCTGGGTACTAGACATTGTTATCGTCCTCGGCATGATCTCCGCAGCCATAGCCGTCCTCGTCCTTGGACGCAAGCTTGGGGAGTTCTCAAAGAGCTTCTCTGCCACGATGGGCGACGTGCGGAAACAGGCTGACGATCTGAAGTCGGAGGCAGTCAGGCTGATGCAGTCAACCCAGGTCTCAGAGCAACATTTCGACCAGCTGGCAAGACAGCTGACGAAGCTCACAGCATCTGCCGATATGGCTGTGAGAGTATTGCCCGCTGGAGCTTCCGGCCGAGATAGCGGCCTGATGCCGAGAATGGTGGGCACTGCCATAAGCGTGGTGTCGGCGTACAAGATTTTCAAGTCGATCTTCCTGAGGAGGAAATCATGAGTAAGTGCAATGACTGTGGATCGTTCATGGGCGGACTGCTGATGGGCGGCATTGTCGGAGCCTTGGTGGCGTTGGTTCTCGCCCCCCAGAGTGGAGAAGAAACGCGCAAGCTTCTGAAAGACAAGGCTTTCGAACTTGGCAAGGAAATCAGCGATCAGACCGAGACCATCAAGGAGAAAGGTCGCGAACTCCTGACGCAGGATAGCATCGAGATCGAAGAGTCCAAAGACACCAATCCTTGAGCTCCTCCAAGTGGTTTCACGCCCAGGCATCTTGATTCACGGCAAGTTCTTGGTATACTCTCGGTTGTGTTGGGGAATCGTCCAACGGTAGGACAGTAGCCTCTGGAGCTACCGATGATGGTTCGAATCCATCTTCCTCAGCCAAGCATGGCGCTGTAGAACAGTGGTTAGTTCGGGGGGCTCTCAATCCCCAAACAGGAGTTCAATTCTCCTCGGCGCTACCATGTATGTAGATGACAGAACGATAAAGCGGATGGCTTGTTGGCTATCCGCTTTGTTTCTTCTGCGACTATCTCTTCCCGCTTCCGTGTTCAGTGCGAGAGCCGCTGGATGAATTTCCACGCGCTGTCGATCACGCCATCCTTGTCATAGTCCATTGTCACGACATGAGCCGATCTCTCGAAAACAACCATCTCCTTGTCTGTGGAGGCGGTATGCTCCATGATAAATGGGGCACACTCGTGGGGGACGACATGATCGTACGTTGAACGCATGACGAGTAAGGGCTGGGCAATGAATCCCAGGTCCCTGCGTGTGACTCCGAGTAGCTTTATCATCTCGTGAGCACCAGCAGTCGGCGTCCTGTCGTACGCGGGTTCGACGATGCCGGGTTCCATGATGTCAGACGCAATCGCCGGCGTCGATGCTATCAGATGCTTGATGATGGGCAGAAAAGGCGCGCGCTTGTCGGTCATGAAGACAGGTGCATTGACGGGGATAACGCCGGCAATCTCTGGATGATGCTCTGCAAGATACAGGATAAGTGTTCCACCCATCGAGAGTCCAGTGACAAATACCTTGTCACACCGGCCGGCCAGAGACTGATACGCCTGTTCCGCGTCGCGAATCCAGTCTGTGTAGCGAACCTTGTTGGCGTCCTGCCATTGGGTCCCGTGACCAGTCAGGCGTGGAGCCTCAACGGAGAGCCCTTTCGCTGCGAGCTGCTCTGCATAATAGCGAATACTCCCGACTGTCCCCGTGAATCCCTGCATGACCAGACAACCAACGCCGCTCGTGCCTTTCGCGCTGAATGGTTTCCCTTCTTCGCGAATGTCCATTCCCCGCCTCCGTTTCGAACGTATGTCGTGCGCACCAATTCCATTGTCGGCAACCCAGATCTTAGTGCAACAGACTCTAGAACAATTGGGTGGACTTTGCGATATCCCGGCCTGGATGCCGCTGCCTTCCGTCAGGTATTCAGCGAACTGTCCTCTATTCCCAGCGAGGAGCATGCATCAAGATCGATGGCGGCCCGTACACCCAGCATGGCCCGTCGTATCCCGGCGTAAGCAATCATGGCGCCATTGTCGGTGCAATACTTCATCGGCGGGAAGTAGACCCGGACATCTCCGGCCCTGGCAAAGCTATCTCTCAACCGCTTGTTTGCAGCAACGCCGCCTACGACGGTGAGGGTACGAGGAGAGAGATCGCGGGCCGCCCGCAGCGATTTGCCTGCGAGCTCACCGACGACCGCAGACTCAAAACTTGCCACGATGTCGGGGAGATGTGCTTCGAGCTCCTCCGATGTCAACGACTTCACATAGTTGATGCCGGCAGTCTTGAGGCCGCTGAAACTGAACTCATACCCTCCCCGGCTGAACGTCACTTTCGGAAAAGAATGATACGAGGAATCCCCGGTTGCGCCGATCTTCTGGACCACCGGCCCACCCGGGTAACCGAGTCCCAGATACTTGGCGAACTTGTCCAGCGCCTCCCCTGCCGCATCGTCGCGCGTTGCGCCCAGAACTCGATAATGGAGCCATCGGTCGACATAGACCAACTCCGTGTGTCCTCCGGACACAATCAGCGCCAGCACCGGAAAATCGTCGCCCGTCAGCGGCTGCAGGTCGCTGCCCGGATCACGGAGGAATGACGCCATTACATGTCCTTCCAGATGATTCACGGGGATCAGAGGTTTTCCACTGGCATATGCAAGACCTTTTGCCGTTTCTACGCCCACAAGAAGAGAACCAATCAACCCAGGCCCGTAGGTAACGGCAATCCCATCCACGTCCCTGATCCGCATGCCTGCCTGAAGAAGAGCTTCATCGACAGAGGCGATAATCGTCGCTGTATGTCTGCGAGAAGCAATTTCCGGAACAATGCCGTCATACTTCCGATGGAACGAATCCTGACTCGAGACGACCGAGGACAGGACCAGCCCGGTATCGTCTACAACAGCTGCAGCCGTGTCGTCGCAGGACGTTTCAATCCCCAGTATGCGCACTGCGTAGCTCCTTTGTCATGAGCAGACCGTCTTCCATGTTGTCAGGATAGTACATCGGTCGCAGACCCGTCACTCCAAAACCCAGCCCCTCATAGAGCTTCTCAGCTGCGACATTGGACCTCCGGACCTCAAGGAAAGCGCTCTCCATCTTGAGATCCCGTGCCAGGTCGAGGAGAAACAAAACGAGCTGTTTTGCCACACCGCATCCGCGAGAGGAAGGGTGCGTGGCAACATTGACGATGTGCAGCTTTCCCTCCTTAAACCAGCCGCCGATGAATCCGACGATGCGTTTGTCAACCATAGCGACGAAATACTTCGCATCTGCATTGAACGTAATGTCCACGAAAAAGGTCTCTTTGGGCCACGGCGCCACATAAGACGCTTCCTCGATCTCCCAGATAGTCTTGAGATCCCGGACACTCGCCGCCCGGACCACGATTGAGCGCTCGGTCGTCACAACGCCGCCTTCGGGTGATCGAACAATTCCTCCGTGCTGCGGAGGTACAGCGGCTCAAGTGTGAACGGGTCCTCACTGCGAGCGCCCACCGAAGCCGCAAGGATACCGGCGCAGCTCGGATACACATCGAATGACCACACCACGTTATCACGTTCGTGCGGGCGCTGGCTCTCCGGAACTGCCGCAGGCGAGAAAGCGCAGGCGGCAAACCCACCCCCGTGACGGACAGTATCGAAGGCTCCCGGCCCCATGCACACTGCGTCCGCTTGAGACACGACTGCCCCATCACGGACAGTAAATTCCTGCACATAGAACTCGTGACGCCGAGCATCCAGAAGCGCCCACACGGGACCGCCAGTCACATGTGCTGTGCTCGTCAGAAAGCCGCTCCAGGCTACCGCTTCCAGCGTGGTGACGGAGACGAGCGAACAGGGGGTCGCGTAGGCGATTGCCTTGGCAATGCTTGCGCCAACCCGCGACCCCGTGAAGGTTCCAGGACCCTTGACTAACACGATGCCCCCCACGTCATCGAGCGTGCATCTTGCCTCAGCAAGTACATGGTCGACCGCAGCCACGACGATATTGGATGCAGTCGCCAACTGCAGTGAAGCCTGTGCCAATACTTCATCTCCCCGCGCAATGCCAACAGCGCCAGAAACGGTGGCAGTGTTAATGAGAAGAAACGCCTGTCTCGACACCGAAACACCTCGCAACAATGGAAGGCTGGTAAAAATCGCATAGAACAATGCGTCTGACTTCTTCGCCCAGGACTTCGAAGTGGACCTCAATACGCTCGTACATCTCGAGGAGTCTTCCGGACCGTTCAGCCCACTCGATGACCGTCACACCGCGCTTGTCCAGTTCTTCCTCGAAGCCCATTTCGACCAGTTGCCGAGGATCCTCAATACGATAAAGGTCAAAATGCCTCACCGGTTCCTTGCCCAGATAGTTCCGCTCCAGGACAAAGGTGGGGCTGGTGACGCTTGTCCGATCAACGCCGAGCGCTACCGAGAGCGCGCATGTGAGAATCGTCTTGCCGGCGCCCAGGGGACCGATGAGTCCGACAACCAGTGAGTCACGGTTCCCCTGTGCAAGCGTCTCCAGTAGACAGCTCCCGAGCAGAATGCCAATACCCTCGGTAGACTGGCGGCACCGGCTCAGGAATGGTACCTCTATGTAAGTTTCGTAGGTCATGTCCGGGTAGTTATCTTAGCAGGAACTCGGCTTTTTGTACAACAGTGATGGGATATTCCATTTGCTCCCCGCCCGGGGGCTCGGAGGCACCGCGCTAGACCCCTCCGATACTTGACACCTCACCATGCCCTCCTATAATGGCTTAGCACTCATACAAAGAGAGTGCTAATCCATCAAGATCTTCTTGTACAGGAGGTACGACAATATGGCAAAACTGGTACCAATCGGTGATCACGTCGTCATTAAGGTGGAAATAGTCAAAGAGACCATGAAGAGTGGCATTGTTCTGCCTGATAGCGCCAAGGAAAAACCTCAGCAGGGCACCGTCATGGCAGTTGGCTCCGGCGTCATGCTGGACAATGGCACCAGGATTCCCCTTGAGGTCAAGGAAGGCGACAAGGTTTTCTATTCCAAGTATAGCGGCAACGAAATCAAACTCGACGACAAAGAGTACGTTGTGCTGTCTCAGCACGACATCCTCGCTATCGTCAAGTAAGGAGGAATAACTATGGATGCTAAACAGATCATCTTCAATGAGGAAGCATACGAAAAGATTCGCACTGGCGTTGATAAGCTCGCCAATACGGTCAGGGTCACGCTAGGGCCAAAGGGTCGCCACGTTGCACTCGAGAAGAAATTCGGTTCGCCGGTTCTGTCCGACGATGGCGTCAACATCGCCAAGGAAATCGAACTCCAGGATCCAAACGAGAACATCGGCGCGCAGCTCGTCAGGGAAGTTGCCCAGAAGACTGAGGACCAGGCCGGTGACGGTACAACCACAGCTACTGTCCTTGCCCAGATCATGATTCAGGAAGGCATCAAGAACGTCACTGCCGGCGCAGACTCCGTCGCACTCAAGGCTGGCATGGACAAAGCGACGACAGCTGTTGTCGAAGAGCTCAAGAAGCTGTCTCGTCAAGTCAAGACCCGTGAAGAGAAGGCACAGGTTGCCACTGTCTCATCCAAGATGCCCGCCGTCGGCGAGGCAATTGCGGATGCCATGGAGAAGGTCGGCAAGGACGGCGTCATCAGCGTGGAAGAGTCTCAGGGTCTAGACATGAAGGTTGAGACCGTCGAGGGTATGCAGTTCGACCGCGGCTACATCTCGCCGTACCTCGTGACTGACCCCGACCGCATGGAAGTTGTGCTGAAGACGCCTCTCATCTTCATCACTGACAAGAAAGTCACGTCCATCCAGGAGTTCCTCCCTGTCCTGGAGAAACTCTCCCAGAAAGGCCGTCCATTCCTGCTCGTCGCCGACGATATCACGGGTGAAGCACTCGCGACCATCGTCCTCAACAAGGTGCGTGGCACGTTCTCATGCGTCGCCGTCAAGGCTCCTGGCTTCGGCGACAGGCGCAAGGCCATGCTGGAGGATATCGCCATCCTCACTGGCGGCAAGGTCCTCAGCGAAGACCTCGGCCTCACCTTCGAGAAGGTCACCGAAGACATGTTTGGCTCTGCCGACGAAGTCAAGGTCGACAAGGACAACACGACCATCGTTGGTGGTAAGGGAACCAAGGAAGAGATCAAGTCCCGCATCGGCCAGATCCGCAAACAGGTCGAGGAGACCAAGTCGGACTACGACAAGGAAAAGCTTCAGGAGCGCCTGGCAAAGCTTGCCGGTGGCGTCGCTATCATCAAAGTCGGCGCACCCACCGAGACAGCCATGAAGGAGCTCAAGCACAGAGTCGAGGACGCCGTCAATGCTACCAAGGCAGCCGTGGCAGAAGGCATCATCATCGGCGGCGGTGCAGCTCTGGTGAAGGCAGGAAGGGCAATCGACGGACTCAAACTCACCGGTGACGAGAAGACCGGCGCCGAGATCATCCGCAAGTCTCTTCGTGAGCCACTCAGAATCATCGCAGACAACTCTGGCTATGAGGGCGTCATCGCGGTTCAGAAGGTTCTCGAGGGCGACGATAATCTCGGGTTCAACTCCCTGGGCAATAAGTTCGAGGACCTCTTCAAGAGCGGCATTGTTGATCCGCTGAAGGTCACACGCCTCGCGCTGCTGAACGCAGAAAGCATCGCAAGCCTGCTCCTCTCGACGGCGGCTATGGTTACAACCGTTCCGAAGGCGGAGAGTTCAGCCCCTGCTGCTCCGGCCTACCCTGACTACTAGAACTCTGCTTCGCTCATCGTCTGTCAACAGAACCCCGGCCGCAAGGCCGGGTTTTTTGCATAGCTCAGGACGCATGTTCCTCGACTCAAGTGCTGATCATCGCTCCCGGAATATGTGAAGATACCTTGAATAATGCTGCAACTGTGCTACAAATACAGTTGTGTTGAATCTATAGCTAATCCATTTTTGGGAGGAAGAAGCGATGAGAAAGCTGCTAACAGTATTGCTGTCTTTTATGTTTGCAGCAGTTGTATTCACGGGCTGCAAGAAGACCACTACGCCAACGGACACTGGTACGACAGGCGCCAAGTTTCATATCGGCGTCGTCACCGGCACCGTTTCCCAGTCTGAAGACGACCTTCGCGGCGGTGAACGCCTCGTGCAGGAGTACGGTGATGCGGCCAAGGGTGGCATGATCAAGACACTGACCTATCCAGACAACTTCACGTCTGAGCAGGAAACGACCATCGCTCAGATCGTCGGTCTTGCCGATGACCCGCTTATGAAGGCCATTGTGGTCAACCAGGCAGTCCCGGGTACCACCGAAGCCTTCAAGCGCGTGCGCGAGAAGAGACCAGACATTCTACTGCTTGCGGGCGAACCACACGAGGATCCCAACGTCATCGAAGCGGCAGCCGACCAGGCTGTCAGCGCCGACAACGTCGCCCGTGGCTACCTCATCATTTGGTCTGCCAAGCAGATGGGCGCCAAAACGTTCGTTCACATCTCGTTCCCGCGCCACATGAGCTACGAACTGCTGAGCCGCAGGCGCTACATCATGGAAGAAGCGTGCAAGGACCTTGGCCTCAAGTTCGTCTTTGAAACTGCTCCCGATCCTACCAGCGACGTCGGCGTAGCGGGCGCCCAGCAGTTCATGCTTGAGAAGACTCCCGCCTGGGTACAGAAGTACGGTAAGGACACCGCATTCTTCTGCACCAACGACGCGGAAACCGAACCGCTGCTCAAGCAGCTCATGAAGTATGGCGGCCTGTTTGTTGAAGCTGATCTTCCGTCACCCTTGATGGGCTATCCGGGAGCACTCGGCATCGACCTCAAGGCTGAGCAGGGTGATTGGCCGGCCATCCTCAAGAAGGTCGAACAGGCCGTCATCGATCAGGGCGGCAAAGGCCGCTTCGGAACATGGGCATATTCCTACGGTTACACCACGACTGCCGGTCTCGGCGAGTACGCCAAGCGCTGCATCGAAAAAACCGCCACGATGGGCAACACCAAGGACCTGTTCGACGCGTTCAACAAGTACACGCCTGGCGCCACCTGGAACGGGTCCAACTACAAGGACCTGAATAGCGGGACGACGTCGCCCAACCACGTGCTCATGTATCAGGACACCTATGTCTTCGGCAAGGGCTACCTTGGAACGACGAAACAGGTTGTTCCAGCCAAGTACCTGACCTTCAGAGCTCCAGGAAGCTAAACTAGAAACGACCGTCAAGTGCCGGGGCTAAGCGCCCCGGCACTGTTTTCCAGTCCAGAGCGCGGCAGTTCCACCCAACAGGAGATTCATGATTCTTTGTGGCAGTACCCAGTCATGGAAAGAACGAGGGCGCGTGTCTGAAATTGCTGGTTCTTTGTCGCCGTGCCGTCTCGGATATGACGCGTCAGGTATCATCAATTCCGGCCAGCCAGCTGCTGCTGCTCGGGCCTATCCTGAGTACTAGAATTCTGTTTCATTAGTGGCCCATATGCAAGAAACCGGCCCTACGGTGGGGGTTCTTGCATATCTCAGGATGCATGTTCCTCGACTCAAGTGCTGATCGTCGCTCCCGCAACATGTGAAGCTTCCTTGTAAAATGCTGCAACTGTGCTACACATGATTAGGCGGGAATTTGGCCAATTGTTTCTGGGAGAGAAAGGATGAAAAAACTGCTGATAGTACTATTGTCATTCATGCTCGTCGCAGTTCTGTTTACGGGATGCAAGAAAACCACCACTCCAACAGACACCGGCACGACAGGCGCGAAGTTCCACATCGGCATTATCACCGGCACCGTTTCCCAGTCTGAAGACGACCTCCGCGGTGCTGAACGCCTCGTACAGGAGTACGGAGATGCTGCCAGCGGTGGCATCTTCACTACTCTGACCTTTCCAGACAACTTCGCGTCTGAGCAGGAAACGACCATCTCCGAGATCGTCGGTCTTGCCGATGACCCACTTATGAAGGCTATTGTCATGAACCAGGCAGTTGTGGGTACTGCTGAAGGCTTCAAGCGCGTGCGCGAGAAGAGACCAGACATTCTGCTGTTTGCCGCCGAAGCAGCGGAGGATCCCATCATCATCAGTGCGGTAGCCGACCAGATTGTCGGAACCGACTATGTGGGCCAAGGCTACCTTATGGTCTGGATGGCCAAGCAGATGGGCGCCAAGACGTTCGTTTATACCTCGTTCCCCCGCCACATGAGCATGGAGGTTCTGAGCCGCCAGCGCTACATCACCGAACAGGCGTGCAAGGACCTCGGCCTCAAGTTTGTCTTCCAGACTTGCCCCGATCCTACCAGCGACGTCGGCGTAGCGGGCGCCCAGCAGTTCATGCTTGAGAAAACTCCCACCTGGATACAGGAATATGGTAAGGACACTGCGTTCCATAACACCAACCTCGCGGAGATTGAACCACTATTGAAGCAGGTAATAGCAGGCGGCGCCATGTATCCCGGAGCGACTGGACCGCTGCTAGGCTTTCCGGGAGCACTCGGCCTCGACCTTAAGGCTGAGCAGGGTGATTTCCCAGCCATTATGAAGAAAGTCGAACAGGCCGTCGTCGCTGCAGGCGACTCAGGTCGCATCGCCACGTGGGCTTTCTCCAAGGGCTACAGCATGAGTACCGGTCTCGGTGAGTATGCCAAGCGCTGCGTCGAGGGGACTGCCAAGCCGGGCAACAGCGCAGATGTGCGCGACGCCTTCGCCAAGTACACGCCAGGCGCAACATGGAACGGATGGGACTATAAGGACCTGAACACCGGGAAGACGTTGGACAACAACCTAATGATGTACATGGACAGCTACTGCTTGGGCAAGGGCTACCTTGGAACGACAAAACTGGTTATTCCGGAGAAGTACCTGACCATCTTGGCTCCAGCAAGCTAGACCACAAACGACCGTCGAGTGCCGGGCCTATACGCCCCGGCACTGTTTTCCAGTTCAGAACACAGCATTACCAGCCAACAGGAAACTCATGATTCTTCGCGGCAGTGCGCAGTCATGGAAGGAGTGAGGTCGCGCTTGGAATACGTGGTTCTCTGGTGCCGTTCCGTCTCGGCTCCGGTACGACAGGTATCGCCAATCCCTGCACGCCAGTACCTGATGTTCGAACCACATCCGGGCTGGTCTTTAGCAAACGACGGGCGGCAATCCAATGCAGTATCTCACGGCGATCAATCTCTGAAAGGTGGAACAGATGACCGACCAACAACCCTTGCTGCACATGCAGGGCATTACCAAAGAGTACTTTGGGAACAGGGTCCTGACCGATGTCTCTCTCGACGTCAACCGCGGCGAGATCCTCGGCCTTGTCGGGGAAAACGGAGCCGGCAAGTCGACCCTGATGAACATCCTGTTTGGGATGAGCGTCATTGCCCAGACCGGAGGCTATAGTGGTAAGGTCTCCATCGATGGCAAGGAAGTCAATTTTCAGAACCCGTTCGATGCTCTCAAGGCAGGTATTGGCATGGTTCACCAGGAGTTCTCGCTGATCCCGGGGTTCACCGCCACCGAGAACATCCTCCTCAACGGTGAAATTCTACATGACAACATCGTAACGAAACTTTTTGGGCCCCGCTTGAAGACGCTGGACCTTCCCGAAATGCGCGCCATCGCGGAGAAGTCCATTGAGCTGCTGGGCGTCGAAATCAGCCCAGACACGCTGGTTGCCGAGATGCCGGTCGGCCACAAACAGTTCACCGAACTCGCACGCGAGATCCATCGCCCCGAGATGAAAGTGCTCGTGCTCGATGAGCCGACGGCAGTCCTGACGGAGTCCGAGGCACAGGTTCTTCTGACTTCACTTCGCAAACTGGCCGCCACTGGGATTGCCATTATCTTCATCACGCACCGCCTTCAGGAGATCCTCGACATATGTGACAGGATCGTTATCCTGCGGGACGGACAAGTCGTGAAAGAGGTGGCCACCCGTGACACCGACATCGGTCAGGTCGCCGAACTCATGGTGGGTCGCGACGTCTCGGCCCAGTCGGCTGTGACCAGCGACTACAACGAGAGCACCAAGACGATCATCTCCGTCGACCACCTGTGGGTCGACATGCCGGGCGAAACCGTGAAAGATGTAACGCTGGAGGTCCACAAGGGTGAGATCTTCGGCATCGGCGGGCTAGCGGGACAGGGCAAGCTGGGCATCCCGAATGGCATCATGGGGTTGTACGCAGCGGGGGGAGCAGTCACTCTGCACGGCAAGCCAATTCACCTCAATGACCCTGCAGCAGCCCTGGCTGCCGGAATGGCGTTCGTGTCCGAGGACCGCCGTGCCGTCGGCCTCCTGCTTGAAGAGGCTCTGGACTGGAACATTGCTTTTACAGCTATGCAGACACAGAACAAGTTTCTCCGGCCACTCTTGGGTGGACTCATCCAATGGCGCGACGACAAGGCCATCCAGAACGTGGCTCTGGAATACATCAAGGCTCTGGACATCAAGTGTACAGGTACGGACCAGCGAGCCCAGGAGCTATCAGGTGGCAACCAGCAGAAGATCTGCCTCGCCAAAGCCTTTGCAGTGCAGCCAGACGTCCTGTTCGTTTCGGAGCCGACACGCGGCATCGACGTTGGGGCCAAGTCGCTCGTGCTGGAAGCACTTCGTACCTACAACCGCGAGAACGGCACGACCATCATCATGGTCTCGTCCGAGCTTGAAGAGCTGCGGTCTATTTGCGACCGGATCGCCATCGTCGACGAAGGCCGCATCGCCGGTATCCTACCGCCATCCGCAACGGCCAAGGAGTTTGGTCTGCTTATGATCGGAAAACTCAAGGAAGAAGAGAACAAGGTGGACAGTCATGAATAGAATCCGGGGATTTGTCGACAAAGCGGGCTGGCCTCGCATCATCATTGCAATGCTGCTCCTGTCGCTGTTCATTGCGGCTCCGTCTGTGGGCGTCAGGGTCGACCAGTCAATTACCGATACCATCGTACGTTTTGGCATGAACGGCATCCTAGTCCTCGGGATGATCCCCATGGTTCAGACTGGTTGTGGACTCAACTTTGGACTGCCTCTCGGCATCATCGCCGGGCTGCTCGGAGCGACAATCAGCATCGAGCTCGGTCTCACCGGCATTGCCGGGTTTGCTGGCGCCATCGGCCTTGCAGCTCCGTTCGCCCTGTTCCTCGGTTGGGGCTATGGCAAGCTGCTCAATCGGGTCAAGGGCGATGAAATGATGATCGCAACCTACGTGGGCTTCTCGTCAGTCTCGTTCATGTGCATGATGTGGATGCTGCTCCCCTACCGGAGTCCAAAGATGATCTGGGGCTACGGTGGCAGCGGACTGCGCACGACGGTATCTCTTGAGGGTTTCTGGATCCACATCCTGGACAACTTCCTCGCCATCAGGATAGGCCGCAACTTCATGTTCCCGACCGGCATGATCCTGTTCTTCGCGTTCATGGCCTGGATCATGTGGGCGTTCTTTCACACGAAGACAGGCACGGCGATGACCGCTGTCGGTTCAAACCCGGACTATGCACGTGCAGCAGGCATCAACGTCGATAAGATGAGGACCATCTCGGTCGTCATGTCGACCGTCTACGGTGCCATTGGCATTCTGGTCTTTCAGCAGAGCTTCGGGTTTATCCAGCTCTACAACGGACCGTTCTTTATGGCACTTCCCGCTGTTGCCGCGATTCTCATCGGAGGCGCCAGCGTCAACAAGGCCAATATCACGAATGTCGTCATCGGCACGATCCTCTTCCAGGGAATCCTGACGATGACCCCGTCTGTCATCAACAGTGCTATTCAGTCTGATATGTCCGAGGTTGTGCGTATCATCGTCTCCGACGGAATGATTGTCTACGCACTCACCCGAGCGACCAGGAAGTCCAGGTGAGAACCATGACAAAGAAAACCGTGTTCAAGGATACCATATCGCACATCTTTATCGGCAACGCCGTCCCTATCATGTTCATCGTCCTGATTGCGTTCGCGATTCCGCTATCTGGATTCTCGACCGACTACCTGATTGAGGAAATGGTGACGAGACTGGGACGCGACTCCTTTCTTGTCCTCTCACTGCTTCTCCCGATCATGGCTGGCATGGGGCTCAATTTTGGCATCGTGCTTGGAGCCATGTCTGGCCAGATAGGGATCATCCTTGTCACCGACTGGGGCGTCAGTGGCGTCGGCGGTCTGTTCCTCGCCATGGCAGTAGCCACTCCTCTGGCGGTGCTCATGGGCTGGATTGCCGGCATCGTGCTCAACCGTGCCAAGGGGCGAGAGATGGTCACGTCGCTGATCCTCGGATTCTTCATCAACGGCGTGTATCAGCTGGTCGTCCTGTACATCATGGGCAAGATCATCCCCATCAAGAATCCTGCCCTTGTTCTCTCCCGTGGATACGGAATCCGCAACGCCATCGACCTCAAGGGAATGCGCCAGAGTCTCGATAAGCTCATTCCGCTTAAGATCGGTGGTATCCCGGTTCCGGTGGCCACATTCATCTTCATCGCTCTGCTGTGTCTGTTCATCTGGTGGTTTGCCAAGACCAAACTGGGACATGATATGCGCGCGGTAGGCCAGGACATGGCCGTCGCCGAGGATTCAGGTATCAAAGTCGAGAGAACTCGCATCATCGCGATCATCCTCTCGACCGTCCTCGCCTGCTATGGTCAGATCATCTTCCTCCAGAACATTGGCACGCTAAACACGTATAACAGTCATGATCAGACGGCTACCTTCGCCGTTGCAGCGCTGCTGATAGGTGGAGCCAGCGTGGCCCGCGCTTCCATTCCCAACGTGTTCGCCGGGGTCATTCTGTTTCATCTGATGTTCGTGGTTGCTCCCGTGGCCGGCAAGGAGCTAATGGGGTCAGCGATGATAGGCGAGTACTTCAGGGTCTTTGTATCATACGGCATCATCGCGGTGTCTATCGTCCTATACTCCTGGAAACGCGTCAAGGAACGAGAGCGAACGAGACGCTCTCTGCGCGGGGCGAAGGACTTGTAGCACGCCCCCCCTCCAACCAGGCTTTTGATAATGGCTGTCGGCACATGCCGACAGCCATCTTGCTACTGAAAACACTGGACACGGAGACCAAGGACACAGATACCGTGAGCCCCGTGTTGTTGCAGCGCTGTCGCAGACTCCTACAATGCTTGAGACATATGGAGGTGTCGGAATGAGCGGACTGATACGAGTGGATGACGCATGGGCTCTTGATCACATCGTTGCCGAAGAAATCGACGGAGGAATGAGAGAGGCGGCGCTGCAGCTCCAGCTCCTCGTCGACAGGAAGGGTGCCGGCTCCGAATACGCCGGATGGCTCAACCTGCCTGTCGATACTCCTGACAGTGTCGTGGCCGGCATCGAGCACGTCGCTGCCGGACTCCGCGAACAATCGGATACTGTCGTCGTCTGTGGTATCGGAGGCTCCTATCTGGGAGCTCGAGCGGGCCTGGAATTCCTTGCAGGCGTGCCGTCCCAGTCGAAGACCGACACCTTGCCCGACATTCTCTTCGCCGGCAACAGCCTCAGTTCATGGCAACTCCGAAAGCTGCTGGACAGGCTTGCGGGCCGCCGCTTCTCCGTCGTGGTCATTTCGAAATCCGGCACGACGCTTGAGACTGCGGTTGCCTTCCACATCCTGAAAACAGAGCTGGTTCGACGGTTCGGTACAGGAGAGGCACGCACGCGCATCGTGGCCATAACGGACTCGGAGCATGGAACCCTGCGCAGTCTTGCCAGGGATGAGGGCTTGGTCACATTCGACCTGCCTCGCGATGTTGGGGGACGCTATTCAGTACTCACTCCGGTCGGTCTCCTTCCATTCGCGATCGCAGGCCTCGATATCCGCTCGATGCTGCAGGGCGCGGCAGAACAGCGCACTGCCAGCCTCGGTTCACCTGCAGCGGCCAACGACGCTCTTCAGTACGCTGTTGCCCGACGCCTTCTGAACACGAGTGGAAAGAACATCGAACTGTTTACAAGTTTCGAGCCCTGCCTGCACTTCGTGGGCGAATGGTGGAAACAACTGTTCGGCGAGAGTGAGGGCAAGGACGGCAAGGGGGTTTTCCCAGCGTCGGCGGAATTCACAACTGATCTTCACTCGCTTGGACAGTTTGTCCAAGAAGGAACTCGCTCCCTCTTCGAGACTGTCATTGATGTGCCCGCCCCAGCCGACGTCCCATTCTTCTGTGATGCGGACTCGCCAGACGGGCTTGCCTATCTCAACGGCCGAAGCTTGTCTGCCATGAACCACGATGCCAGGATCGGCACACTTCTTGCTCACCACGATGGCGGCGTTCCCGTGCTTCAACTGACGGTGCCCGATATCTCAGAACGCAGCTTCGGCGCCACTGTGTACTTCTTCGAGGTCGCCTGTGCGGTAGGAGGTTACATGCTTGGCATCAACCCCTTCGACCAGCCTGGCGTAGAAGCGTACAAACGCAACATGTTTGCTCTCCTGTCCAAACCGGGCACAGAGGTCGAAGCCGTGAACATCCGCTTGCGTCTTGCCGAGCGCAACTGACCACAATCGAGCATGGCTCCACCGCAGAAACGGTCGTGGAGGGACGCCTCGAAAGGTGTCAGACGACGCATATCGAGTAGACAGTCTGTCCTTTGAGAAGCTGATCCGCGAGAAGAGCCGCTCCAACGGCGCCCGCATCGTTCCTGTAGTGTGCCATCGCAAACTCGATGTCCTCAAACAGGAGCGGCAGAGAACGTCGCTGAGCGACGCGCTTCATTTCATCCATGAGCAGCCCTGACCCGGCAACTCCGCCACCGAGCACAACCATATCCGGGTCGAGCGTGTCAATGAGTGCCGCAACCGCCCGGCCGAGGTAGCGGGCCGCCCGCTTGAAGGCTTGCTGCGCCAGCAGATCTCCATTGTGAGCAAACTCGGAGATTGTCCGGGCCGACCCTGCATCTTCCATCGTCATGAGGCTCTTCGACCCTCGAGCCAGTGCGCTTCGGACATACCGCTCGATGCCGGTCCCGGAAGCGATCGTCTCCAGGCAACCATGCCCGCCGCAACCGCACGGCAAACCTCGGTCGACCATGGGAAGGTGTCCTATCTCGCCTGCAAAACCGTGGCGACCAACATACAGATGACCGTCCACGATGAGCGCTCCTCCAACACCAGTCCCGACAGAGAACATCACGACATTGCGGCGGCCGACGGCGACCCCGCTGACCCACTCCGCGAAGAGTGCACAGTTGGCATCGTTTTCCAGATACGCCGGAGCACCGGTGACCCCGCCGACGATATCCACAAGCGCCACATCTCGCACGCCGGGCATGTTGGGAGGAAACAGCAGCACGCCGTGCTTCTGGTCGACCATGCCGGCACACCCGATACCGGTACCCATGATGACCATTCCTGCATCTGTCGCCCGCCGACGGAGATCGCCCATTCCTTTCAGAATAAGCTCTGAGAACTCACGACTGGACCGAGCAGCATATGGCAATACCATCCTGTATACGATGGCATCACCCGACCAGAGGATGAACGTAACCTTCGTCCCGCCTATGTCCACCCCGGCCACAGTGCGCGCCGCCCTTGCTGTCTCCATGTTGCCAACCTCTCGCTCAATTTTGTACGCAACGTTACTATTCAGGATATTGTACGATGACGACAGGAGCTGTCAAGCTGCCGAACGGGCTCCTCAGTGAAGGCGCTCCTCTCGAACGGTCAGGAAATCATATGGGTTCTCGAGGAAATCGTCCAGCACGACCGTCATCGCCCCAAGAAGGGTACTATTTTCGGACAAGGAGGACAGCGTGATGGAGACCTGATCAGCGACGTGGTAGAAGCAACGTTCGGTGATGATGCGTTTCATGGGTTCCAGAATCGGGGCGCCCAGAGTCGCCACCTGGCCCGTAACAATGATACGCTGAGGAGCAAGGAGGTTCACGAGATTGACGATGGTATATCCAATGAGCTCTCCCTTCTCTTTCAGAACCCCCAGCACCTTGGCGTCTCCCTCGGCACCCAGCTGCTGAAGCTCTGCAAACGACAGCTGCCGACCGATCTGAGCGGAAGCGTCTTCGAGAATACCACGCAGCCCCGCATATAACTCAACACATCCACGGTTTCCACAGTCACACCACTTCCCATGACGGCGGTCGACCGACGTATGGCCGATTTCGCCCGATACTCCGAAGTTGCCCGTGTACAAGCGCCCCCCGGCAATGATGCCGGCGCCGATACCATAGCCAAGGTGTACCAGGACAAAATCAGAGGTATCACGACCTTGACCAAAGAACTTCTCGGCAACGGCTTCGGCGTTTGCATCATTGATAACGAACGTTGGAAAACCGAAACGCGTCTGCAGCAGCTGCCGGACCTGGAGGTTGCGGATCGACGGAAAGTTCGGAACACTAATGACGACGCCCGCCTCAGAGTTGATGAGACCGGGCGCGGAGAAGCCAACCCCGATAATCTTGACGCCCCGGTGACGGTTCAGCAGTTCCTGCACGGTCTCCAGCACTCTCTCGAACTCCGTCTTGATAGAGCCCTTGGGATCGATGGTCCGCTCCGTATGATCGAGAATGCCACCACCCAAGTCCATGAGCGCAGTACGGACATGCGCCCATGAGAAATCGATGGCCACAATGTAGCGGGACCTCCCGTTGAAGTGAAGCACGACAGGTTTGCGCCCTACTCCCACACTCGCTCCCGGCGATTCGGTGACGATACCCTGCTCGACAAGAAAGGAGACGATACGTGAGACGGTCGGAGCGGTCAGCCCCGTAAGTCGGACCAGATCCGCCCGCGAAATATCGTTTGTCCCATGAACGGTCCGGAGGATACTGGAGGTATTCTCCGCCTTGATACTGGTCTGGTTCTTGCCAATGTGTTTACTTGCCCTGGGCTTTGTGGCCATGACATCTCCTCGTTACAGCAATATGCGCGAACCTCTACTAAGAGCAAGTATAGCAGCAATCGCATGAGAGTCGTATCGGCGCCGGCCAGTCCTTCTTCGACTGAAGCAACACCCTCACGCTTGTCTCCAAGCGACTCGTGTGAACTGCACAGACGCTTGTAACCAGGGCGAATCAACGTACAATTCATATGATAATCGCTGGATTGACACTGAACGAGGAGCAGCACATGCCAAGCACGATAGACGAAATGCGTACGGCCCTGGATAAACGGTTGACTGCCGCTCGCGATGCTCAGGACGTTCGAAATGCACAGATCGAGTACCTGGGAAAGAAGGGCACAGTCACGGCGTTGCTCAAACAGATCTCGGGTGTGGCCGAGGACCAGCGCAGACAGTTCGGCGAGCAAGTCAATGCACTCAAGCAATGGGCGGTGCAAGCCATCGAGCAGAGACTGTCCGATCTGTCTTCCACGGCGCGCAGGTACGACATCGACTTTTCTCTGCCGGGGCAGCTCATGCCTGCCGGCAAGAAACATATCCTCACGCAAGTCGAGGAGGAGGTCGAGTCCGTCTTCCTTTCCATGGGATTCGACATAGAAGAGGGTCCAGAAATCGAACAGGAATACTACAATTTCGAGGCGCTCAACATCCCCGCGGACCACCCCGCGCGCGACATGCAGGACACGTTCTACCTGGCGCCCGGCATGCTTCTGCGTACGCACACGTCACCTATTCAGGTCCGGACGATGAAACGTGAGAATCCGCCCATACGGATGATTGCCACCGGCAGATGCTATCGCCGCGACGCGGTGGATGTAAGCCACACTCCCGTGTTCACGCAGGTCGAAGGTCTCGTCATCGACAAGGGCATAACGTTCGCAGATCTGAAGGGAGTACTCCAGGAATTCGTGAGAGGAGTCTTCGGCTCATCCACCAACGTTAAGCTCATTCCTTCATTCTTCCCATTTGTCGAGCCGGGCGCTGAGACCGCAATTTCCTGTCCCATCTGCGGCGGCAAGGGCTGCTCTACCTGCAAGAGCTCCGGATGGATCGAGATGGGCGGCTCAGGCATGGTCCACCAGAACGTATTGCGGGAGGTCGGATACGATACCAGCATCTACCAGGGATTTGCCTTTGGGTGGGGCATCGAGCGGATAGCTATGATCAAGTACGGCATTCGTGACATCCGCATGTTCTACGACAATGATCTGGACTTCCTGAGTCAGTTCTGAGGTGACTGGATGAGAGTCAAACTGTCTGCGCTGCATGCCGCGATCGATTTTGACTACACTCCCGAGGAACTGGTCACAAAACTGGGCGACGTCGGTATTGAAATCGAATCGACGGAGAGAACCGACGTCACGTTCAGGGACGTCTTCGTTGCACGGGTCATGTGTACTGCACCCCACCCGACACACCACAGGCTTCAGCTCATAGACCTCGACCTCGGTCCGCGCGGAACGACCAGTGTATGCACGGCCGCCACCAACGTGCGTGAGGGCGACATCATCCCGGTGGCGATTCCAGGTGGAAGGACTGCCGACGGCATGGACATCGCGACGCGCATGTTCGGCACCGTAGAATCATTCGGCATGCTCTGCTCCTGGAAGGAACTGGGACTGGACGGCGACCTCCTGTCCTCTGAAGAAAAGGAAGGTATTCTGCATCTGGGGTCGGGAGCGATTATCGGGAGTCCCTTTGAGGAAACATGGCCCGTAGGAGACACCGCCTTCGAGGTGAGCGTCACGCCTGACCGAGGCGACGCCCTGTCGGTTCTCGGATTGGCCCGGTGGATCGAAGTACTCAAGGCAAGAGAGGCGAACCAGCCGTTCGACATGGGCGACATCAAGCTGCCGCTGCCCTCAGCCCTTCCACACGCCCGGAACGACGGAGACTTGGCTGTGACCGTCGACAACCAGTCCCTGTGCAGTTCCTACATCGGTGTTCTGGTGCAGGACGTTGTCTGTGGCCCATCGAGTCACGCGTTCCGGACTCAGCTTTACCAGTTGTGCGTTCGCCCTGTCAGCAGGATTGTCGATATGACCAATCTCTGTCTGAAACAGTACGGACAGCCGACTCATGCGTTTGACTACGATCGCCTTCAGGAGCATCGTATCATCGTACGGACGTCTCTGCCCGGCGAGACCATTGTCACGCTGGACGGCGTGTTGCGCTCTCTCGAACCAGGAACGCTCGTCATCGCAGATGCTGCCGGTCCAGTGGCCGTTGCCGGCGTCATGGGCGGACAGGCATCCAGCGTCACCGCTACGACGACGCGCATCGTCTTCGAGATTGCACACTTCGATCCGAGAGCAGTCGCACACGCGAGCAGGCACCTCGGCATCAAGACAGACGCAGCCTATCTCTACGAGCGTGGCACCGATCCGGGGGTCACTGTCAGCGCCGTCCCTTCGGTTCTGTCGGCACTCGTCCGCGAGCAGTGTTTCGGTTCTTACGTCTCACGTGTTGCTTCTGCAGGAATCCCTGTTCCTGCAAAGCTACCGCTGAGTCTCGATCTGGATCGGGTGAATGGCTACCTGGGTTCCAACCTCGACGCCACAGACATGCAACGACTCTTCGGCTATGAAGGAATCGCGTCGAGGGTCACGGGAACAACTCTATCGGTGACACCGCCATCGTTCCGTGGCGACCTGACATCTTGGCCGGAATATGTCGAAGAGCTCGTCAGAATGGTGGGCTATGACGAGTTCCCCTCACACGCGCCGAACCTTGTCCTGCGCCGCGGTTCAGAGTCTCCCCTCAAGACCCTTTGCAAGCGACTGCGTCAGATTCTCGTGGGAATCGGGCTCGTCGAATCATGCACTGTCAGTTTTGTTCGTGAGAGCACGATATCCGCGATAGGCCTGCCTCCGGCACCGCTCCTGCTCAACCCGCTCACCGTCGACTGGGATGCTCTACGCCCCACAATGGCTGTCGGCCTTGCAGGAGCGGCGGTGCGGAACCTGTCGCGAGGCCGCGAGGGCTTCGCCTCGTTCGAGATTGGCAAGACCTTCATCGTTCGTGACCAGTCGTTCGACGAGGAGACGAAGCTTGGCATTCTTCTTATAGGCAAGTGGCAAGACGCGAACTGGACGACGCCCGCCACCCCCGCCAGCATCTTTGTGCTGAAGGGCATCATCGAGTCAGTTCTTCGCGATCTGCATGTGCCCTGTAACGTTGTGTCATCGGATAGTGCTCTAATGGAGACTGGTGCCAGCGCCCTGGTTTTCTCGGAAACCACGGCACTGGGCACACTCGGCATTCTCAGGCACGACGTCGGTGTCGTGCTGGGTCTGGAACGGGACACATTCTACGCCGAGTTTTCTGTCGATGCGCTGCTAAAGAGCATCCCCGTTATCAGTTTCAAGGAGTTTTCCAGGTTCCCGTCGATCCGGCGTGACATCGCTGTCCTCGTGGACAGTAGCATGACGGCCGGCCAATTGCAGGCGATCGTTGCTGAACATGGTGGCCCCCTGCTCAAGGCAATTGTCGTGTTCGACAATTTTCAGGGGGACAGTCTACCGGCAGGCAAGAAGAGCTTGGGCTTCTCGATGGAGTTTGCCTCACCCGACCGAACGCTGTTCGGCGAGGAGGTCGATGTCCTTGTCAACTCCGTCGAGGCCGCCCTCGCAACTCATGTAGGGGGCATACTACGAAGAACCCGGGTATAGAGGCTCAGCAGGCGATTCGCGAATACACGTATGGCAAGGTCGGCTTCGACCGTATCCAGGAGACCTTGGCATCACAGGCCGAGTCGGCGCTGGGTGCCGAAGAAGCACGCAGACTCGCTCCGCTCGACAGCATTGACGCCATCAGGGCAGCCCAGACCGAGACCGATGAAGCGTCTTCGTATCTGGAGCGGTTCGGCGATCTGACCCTCAGCAATCTCCTCGACGTGAGGGCCGAACTGGACAAGGCCAAGGTCCGTCTGCAGCTCGCCGGACGGGAAGTGTGGAGGGTTTGCATCGTCCTGAACGAGCTGTCACGTGTGCGAAAGGCGTTCGTGACGATCAAGGACCTCTATCCCGCACTTTTCAGCATTTCCCAGGACGTCAAGCCGTTTTCATCTCTGGCACAAGAGATAGAGCGATGCGTCAATCAGGATGGAGACGTCCTCGACGACGCATCGATCAACATCGCAGCCATCCGTCGTGAGAAAATTGAGCTTCAGAAGACTATCAACAAGGTTCTCCAGGATATCCTCGGGAGCGAAACCTATGGCCGTGCCGTTCAAGACCGCATCGTAACGATGCGGAACGACAGGTACGTGATCCCGGTGAAACGAGAGTTCAAGGATGCAATTCAGTCGGTTGTCCACGACCAATCCGACAGTGGCATGACCCTGTTTGTCGAGCCCACACGGGTAATCGACCTTAACAACCGGCTACAGATCCTGCAGTCCGATGAGAAGAAGGAGATATCGCGCATCCTCCTCTACCTGACAGATCTCATCGCAAAGGCCGCCCCAGATGTCGAGAAATCGCTGAACGTGGCGGGTCACCTCGACTTCAGTCTGGCCAAGGGACGTCTGGCTCGATCGTGGAATGGCATCAAGCCGTCGGTAAGCCCAAACCTGGAAACCAACCTGCGCAACGTCCGCAACCCATTCATCGCAGACTGCGTCCCGGTCTCTTTCTCCATTGGCAAGGACTACTTCATGGTGGTCATCACCGGCCCAAACACGGGAGGCAAGACCGTTGCCCTGAAGACCCTTGGCCTTACGGTCCTCATCAGCAAAGCGGGTCTATTCATCCCCGCTTCGGACGGATGCACGGTTGGCCTCTATGACGAGGTTTTTGTCGACATCGGCGACGAACAGAGTATCGAACAGAGTCTGTCGACGTTTTCGGCGCATACATCGAACATCGTCCGTATCCTCGGGCAGGCGACCCGGTACTCACTTGTCCTGCTGGATGAACTCGGCGTTGGCACCGATCCCGAGGAGGGCTCCGCCATCGCAACCGGCATCGTCGACTTCCTGTACCAGAAGCGAGTCACGACGGTCATCACGACGCACTACAGCAGCCTGAAGCTCCTCGCGTACCGGTATGACCAGGTACGAAACGCTTCCGTCGGATTCAACGTCGAAACGCTTCGGCCGACCTACGAGCTCATCCTTGGCTCCCCGGGCGAAAGCCATGCGTTCACCATCTGTGAGAGACTGGGACTTCCCGAAGCCGTGCTTGCGCTCGCCCACGATGAGCTGAGCAACGAGCACAAGGCAACCACCGAGTTGATGAGCCGCATCGTGACTGATTCCCAGGAGATCAGCCACACCAAGGAAAGCCTGAGCGTGAACCAGCAGGAACTCGAGAAGCTGCGGGACGATTACGAGAGAAAACTCGCTGTGCTCGAAGCAAACGAGAAACAGGAGCTCAAAGCAGCCCATAGTGAGGCTCAACACATCGTCGACGATGTCAGCAGGCGCATGGACGATCTGATGAAGCAATTTCAGGACAGCCTCAAGAACCAGCCGCAGGCCGCCCACGATGCCAAGCGGGAAGTCGAAGCGACACGCGAGGAGCTTGTCCAGAAAGCGGAGCCGTATGAAGAGAAGCCCCCATTCACACCCGTCGAAGAAATCGTGCCGGGTGATCTGGTCATCATTACCTCGGTCAACAAACAGGCCATCGTCATCGATGTCATGAAGGACAAGCGCAAGCTTGTTCTCCAGTCGGGTTCCATGCGTACGACGGTGCCTGAAGCACAAGTGCGCAAGCTGACCGAACCCGAGCTCAACTCCTATCAGAACCGCGCCATGCAGTACAGTGGAGCGCGTGAACCGACACTGCCGTTCGTCCCCATGAAGATCGACCTGCATGGGAGCCGTGTCGACGAGGCGCTCGAGAAACTCGACAAGTACATCGACGTCGCTTATCTGTCAGGCCTTTCATTCGTCTACATCTGCCACGGCAAGGGTTCGGGCATCCTGCGAAAGCAGATCCATGAATTCCTCAAGACCCTGCCAAGTATTGATCACTTCAGCTTTTCGAGTCCCGAAGAGGGTGGCGATGGGGTGACAATTGCCTACTTCAAGTAGAAAGGAACCATTTGAAAAACGAACAGGAACTCGTCTTCTTCGATCTCGAAACAACAGGCCTCGATCAGGCTTCCGATCAAATCATCGAGATTGGTGCCGTCAAGGTACGTGGAGGCAAGGAGGTCGGACGATTTGAGCAGTTCTGCCGCCTGAAGGAAGGGGCGCGTCTGCCCGAATTCATCTCTGCCCTCACAGGGATAACCCCTCTCGACCTCGAACCGGCAGAACCCGTGGATCAGGTTGTCGACCAGTTCCTGCAGTTTGCGGGTGGCAGTCCATTGCTGGCGCACAACTCCAGCTTTGATGAAGGTTTCCTGCGCAGAGCGCTGCATGGCCAGCTCGCGAATGCCGTGTTTGACACGCTGGAACTCGCACGCATTTTTTTCCCGGACCTGCAGAGTCATAGTCTCGTCGCATTGGTCGACTCGCTCGAAATCAAGAAGGAAGAAGCTCACAGGGCTCTTGGAGACAGTCTCTCCTTGTTTCGCTTCTACCGAAAACTGAAAGACAAGATTGTGCAGTCCGCACTCCCTGATTCCATCGTGCAGCGAATCCAGTTTCTCTATCCGGTCGTAGCAGACTTGGGGCTGCTGGACACCGGCGATACCAGAGCGACGGTTCAGCCATCCAAGATGGCAGGCCTGGAAGCTGTTCTGACAGACCTCGATCGTTCCCGTCTGCCACACCTGAAGGCTCTGAAGCCAGGCGTTACCAGCGACATAGCCTCTCCAGAGATGACGTTGCTGGCTTCCGGCCGCGATGTCCTCCTGCAGTGTGAACCTCAGTCACTCCGAGCCAGGTACCTCGGGGATATCCTGGCATCCACACGCCCCGGCGCCGTGCTGCTGCGCGCGCCTGCAGCCATCGAACCACTCCTGGAGGACGCGCAACTTGGAGATGCGGGACCGCTCTGGATATCGCAGGAGAGCCCCAACAACCTCGTCTGCCTCATGCTGCTCGATGCAGCGACCCGCAGTCCTACCATGCGTCGCGAATTTGGCTTTGAGCTCTCAGCTCTCATCGTCTATGAATGGGAGACACGTTCAGTCTTCATCCCCGGCATGCCGCTGTTCCTGAAGAAATCCCGTCTTGTGAACCACATATCGGCAGCTCACTGCCAGCTCGAGTCGAGCTGTCCGTTTCATGATGTGTGTCCCGTCCGGGAATCGCTGGCCCGTGCGCGCATCGCCCACCTCCACGTGACTGATCTCGCCGAGGCACCACACGTCTTCCATGAACTTGGCGAGTCGACACCGGTCTTGGTCTCTTCGCCCGAAACTGAGAAACTCATGAGTGACGTGCTCGACGTGCCTGAGGTACAGGTCACCTCGATCACGCTGCGTATCATCGCCGGTGTTGCAAGCGAGCGAGGCGACGTTCCGGGTCTCGCCATTGTGGCCGACCTTGCTGCACGCGCCGGGACTCTTCTCGAGGAGCTCTACCTGCGTGTGACCCATCAGGAGAACGCTGGTGTCCGAGGACGCATCGCAATCGGCGAAACGCTCTGGTCTGCCAGCGAGTTCGCGGCCCTCAGATCCACGGCGAACGCAATGGTGGAGGCCTTCGCCAACGCAGGGAAGATACTGCCCGCAACGATGCGAATGGCATACCTGACGCAGTGTCGAGACCTTGCTTCTGTTCTGGACAATGCAGACAACCCTGCCTACGCCGTGTGGATGGAACGTCAGGGTCAGGAGATCGTGCTGGCGAGCACCAGGACGGTCCTTGCGTCGCGCATCCGGGCGTGTAACGTTTACGCCCAGTTCTTCCTCGCCGGGACGAGCGTATGTCCTGCCGGTGACCAGCGATTTCTGCCCGAAACATTCGGCCTCACAGGTCCCGAGCCCGCCGCCGTTATCGTCGACCGTGAGCCGGACGGCCCTCGTGTCCCCACGTTCGTGACGCTGCACCTGCCGAAGCCAAACGAGTCCGGATTCGAAAAGGAGGGCGCCCGTCTCATTGCTGAAGCGATGAGACGCTTCCCCGGAAAAGCAATGGTCGCCTCGAACTCTCTCCAGACGCTGCACCGCATGCAGTCGTTTCTTGCGCGCGAGCCTGGACTGGCCGAATACAGCCTGTTGCTGCCCAAGAACGGGCACACCCGCACGCAACTGCTGGAACAGTTTTCCGTGCAGAACAGGGCTATTCTGCTCATCCCGTTCGACTACCTGAGCTTCGGTGACATCGTATCGGCGAAGTTTCTGTTTGTCACCAAGCTGCAGTTTCCCAACTCGTTCCTTCCAACGGTGACGCGCCTCAAACAAGCGCTCAAAGAGAAGCGGGGCGATGCCTTCCGGCAGTTCGACCTGCCCTATGCGCTGGCCCTGCTGCAATACACACTGCACCAGATGGATCCGAACACGCTGCGAAGCGTCTTCATGCTGGACAACCGGAGCTTCAGTTCAGCCTACGCAGATCGTATCCGGACTGTCCTGCCCACGCCCTCGCTGTTCCTGCCGATGGAGAGTCAGGAGAGCCTCTTGCAGCATCTCGACCGCTGGATACGCAACCAGACGCTATGAAGCGTTCGCCAGACCTCATAGGAGAACAACACCTCGGCGTCCGGCAGTTTCCTCAGCTTCGCTAGCCTGACCTGCATCTCAGGAACCCGAAACGCAAGGCTGATACAGCCTCCCAGAGGAACACCCACGTACAGACGGTAAGTCCCATCTATACGAGTTCGCGTAATGCAGCGATGAATGTACTTGATGTAGATACATTCATTACATCTACCTTGTCGACAATCTCACACCAATTAACATGTGCACAGGTAAATGCTCGCCGCATGCTACTCAAGAACATATCAAAGTAGAGTTCGTTTTCTGAAACTAAGCGCAGAGCTCTTGCAAAAAAATCCAGCCCGCTATAGCATAGGCAGGAAGTGAGATGAAATGATGTTGTAGTATATGGTAGATTGTTATGTAAGGGGAACGTATGCAAGACTGGCAGGAACAAGTACGTGCATTGCTCGGCGGTGCTCAGGGAAAATTTGGTGTCTATGCCGCAACACCGACTGTTCCTTTATTCGAGTATCAGACTTCGAGCATATTTCCGTCGGCAAGTACCATCAAGGTGCTCATCATGGCCGAGCTTCTTCGACAGGTTGAAGCAGGAACTCACGCCCTTACCGAACATCCTGTCCTCCCAACAGCTCCAACAGGTGGATGCGGCATCCTCGAGTTCCTGAGTTCCGATTATCGCCCTGACCTTATGGATCTTCTTCATTTCATGATCTGCTCAAGTGACAATAAGGCTACAAATGTGCTCATCCGCCTCACAGGAATGGATGCTGTCAATCAGTTGGCAGCGGACATTGGTATGACCAATACAAGGTTACGTCGTTTTATGATGGATACCGAATCGATTCAGCAAGACATTGATAATACAACGTCTCCAGCAGATATGGGGCGTTTCTTCAAATTACTTGCCTGCAACGAATTGGTCAGTTCCAGAGCGTCCGCTACCATGAAGATGATTCTCGGCCGCCAGCAATTTGCGGATATCATGATGTTATTCTTACCAGAAGGAATACGTGCTGAACACAAGACTGGTGGGCTTCCCGGATCGGTCCTCGATGTCGGACTTATGTACCGTGCCAGGGATCCCCTCATCCTGTGCCTTATGGCGACACAACTGGCCAATAACGGTGAAGGATCAGTTATTCTTGGGAAAGTCGCTGCAATTACCTATACAACTGGAAAGGAGGAACGCGCCGTATGAAAATCGTTGCCTTAAAATGTCTTTCAGTGACCATTCCCCGGCTCAAAGAACTCAAGGTCGCATATGCGACGCGAACAGTCTACAACGGATTTCTGTTGCAACTTGTTACCGACATCGGCCTTACCGGGCTGGGAGAAGCAGCTCCCAATTTCGAAGTCTGCCACGAGACAATAGAAGGCACAGCTCAAGCTTGCCGGGCTATGGCTCCCCTGGTCCGAGGTTCCAACCCCCTCGCACGTGAGGCAATCCTCGAGAAACTCGAACCCTGGAGACACACTGCCGCGGCCGCACTGGCAGCCTATGACATCGCCCTGTGGGATCTTGCCGGCAAGATCGCGGGGCTCCCCATCCGTGATCTCATCGGAGGATATCGACAAGCTATTCCAAATGAAATGACAATAGGCATCAAAGAACTTGCTGAAACAGTGGCAGAAGCAATGCGCATTAAAGCAAGTGGCATGTATGCCGAGATCAAGCTCAAGCTCGGGTTAGATCCCGATCTTGATGTCAAACGCGTCCGCGCGGTTCGTGCAGCAGTAGGGCCCGCGTTTCCCCTGCATGTCGACGCAAATCAGGGATATGACCGCGAAGGAGCTCTGCGTGTGCTGCAAGCACTGGTCGGAGCAGAAATCGATTTTGCCGAGCAACCCGTCCCTGCTGAAGACACGGAGTCCCTGCGATGGGTAAGTGATCGCAGTCCTATTCCAATAACAGCCGATGAAGCCATCCACACGCCAGAGGATGCGCTGGCGTTAGTCCGTTCTCACGCATGTTCCATGCTGAACGTCAAACTACAGAAGGTTGGAGGTATTTCCCGCGCACTCGACATTCTGGCTATCGCACGAGCTGCAGGTATCCCGTGTATGATCGGGTGCATGACAGAAACTCCGGTCGGGATTGCAGCAGGAGCACACGTAGCATTGGGATCACCGGCCGTCACACATGTCGATCTGGATGGATGCATCGATCTTGCATTCCGGCCGACAACCGGTGGCATCGAGATAAGAGGAGACCAGCTGACAGTCCCAGATCGCCCTGGCCTGGGAGTGGAGCTCAACGACCAGTATCGTAATCATTTTGCCAATCAGGAGGCTCTATAGTGAACATCTACATTTCGTGTGATATGGAAGGAGTGGATGGTATCGTCACGGAGAAACAGTCATCTCCCACCGGTCCGTTCTATGAGTTTGCCCGAGAACAGATTACGGGGGAGGTAAATGCTGCTGCGCAAGGCGCATTCGAGGCTGGCGCCAGTTCTGTTCTCGTGAACGATTCCCACCATGACATGACGAATCTGCTTCCCGAGAAACTGGATCCTCGCATCGAGTATATAACTGGTTCTCAGAAGCCCCTGTCTATGATGCAGGGTGTTGATACCGGAATAGATGGTGTTTTTTTCATTGGATATCACGCTCGTGCCGGCACATGGAATTCTACAATCGCGCATACGTTCAGTGGTTGTGTTTCGCAGTTCAAAATCAATAGTAAGGTGTACGGTGAAACCGGCCTTAATGCAATGATTGCAGGCTATTTTGGCGTTCCCGTTGTTATGATAAGTGGCGATCAGCATGTTGCAGAAGAGGCACGTGAGTACCTTCCATGGATCCGGACGGCCACCGTCAAGCAAGGTCAATCTGCCTATAGCGCTCGCCATCTCTCCGTTGCAAACGCACGTGAACTTATCCGCAAAACAGCAGCCGAAGCCGTGAGGATAATTCCCGACGCCTGCCCTTACTTGCCTTCTGGCCCCTACCGGCTGGAAGTACAGTATCTTCAGGCTGGACAGGCCGATCGAGCGTCCATGATGCCCGGCTCCATGCGCCTGGATGGCACGACGCTTGCATTTGACACTGATGATTATCTTCAGGCATGGTTTGCCTTCTATACCATGACGGCACTAGCCAACCAAGCGCCGATGGTGTAACGTTTCACTCATATATCACAACCGGTACAAATTCACTGTTTAAGGAGCACTCATGACATTGCAAAGAAAAGGCGTCATTACCGCCAACCTTGCCAATATGTACCTTAACGCGAATGCCAAATCCGAGGTTGTCAGTCAGGCAATCATCGGCACAACATGTATCGTGAAGTTGAACAAGAAGGGCTGGTACAATATTCAACTGCCAGACACCTATCTAGGCTGGGCCCCCGCTGAAACGGTACGACTCTATACGAAGCAGGATCAGCCATATGCATCCCGTGGTCGTGTGGCCACAATCGCCAATCTCTTTGCAAACATTAATGAGGGTTCGTCGGTGGAATCACCGCTCATTACAACAGTCACAATCGGGGTAACACTCGAGGTGCCAGACATGGTCACACAAAATAGATGGCTCCACGTACGCCTTCCCGATGGGCAAATCGGGTGGGTCCAGCAGGGAGATGCCGTCGTTGATCATGCTCCTTATCTGTTTACACGGGGAAAACGCTCCGACTTTGTGACAACAGCAAAAATGTTTCTAGGCCTGCCTTATCGGTGGGGTGGAGTTTCACCGTTTGGGATCGACTGTTCAGGCCTGGCACAACTCGTCTACCGCCTGAACGGTATCACAATTCTGCGTGATGCTGGGATTCAACGAAGTATGAAGGAATTTGCTCCTGTTCCGAAAGCAAAAATGCAGCCTGGTGATCTCATTTTCTTCGGTAATCCAGCTACCAGGAACATCACCCATGTCGGTATGTACATCGGTGCCGGAAAATTCATCCACGCGACCACGCATGAGCACCCGGTTGTGCAAATAAGCAAGCTTGCTGATAAGCATTGGACCGACTTGTACGTCGATAGTAGACACTGGACCGGCAAATGACGGTAGTTCATCCACGCGCCCTCCGGTCCGGCGCTACAATCGGGATTGTCGCCCCCGCCGGTCCCAACAATGAGGAGAAGCTTCAAGCTGGTATAACCTACCTGCAACGTCGGGGGTATCGGACTGTCGTTGGAATGCATGTGCATGATACATATGGATATCTGGCGGGCACCGATATCGCCCGAGCGGCGGATATCAACGAGATGTTTGGGCGAGACGATATCGACGCAATCATTTGCTCACGTGGAGGATACGGGGCAATGAGACTTCTGCCCCTCTTGGATTACCAGTGCATCCGCGCCAACCCAAAACCGTTCATGGGGTACAGCGACATTACCTCGTTGCATCTTGCATTCTGGAAAGAGGCACAGCTCGCAACATTCTACGGGCCCATGGTATCCATTGACATCAATGATCACATGCGCCCCCTTGTCGAGCAAACAATGTGGCAATTGCTGACAGAGCCTTCGTTTACCGGCGAGCTCATGTACGATCGTGCATCCAATAAGCCCCACGCCATTCTGCCCGGCATCGCGGAAGGTGTCCTGGTCGGCGGCTGTATGACGCTTGTCGACGCGCTTCTCGGAACGCCGTGGCAACTGGATTGCACAGGACGTATCCTGTTACTTGAGGATATAGATGAGGAATGGCATGATATTGACCGCATGCTCGCCCACTTGGCCTTTGCAGGAATCTTCCGGGATGCTACGGCTATTATCATGGGAGAGATGGTGAATGTCCAAAATCCAGACGAATCCAAACCATCTCTTCATCTCGCCGAACTCTATCGCGATTATCTGTCCGGCCTAGGTAAGCCCGTTCTTGTTGATTTTCCCGGTGGCCATGGACAGGATATGACAACATTGCCGCTGGGTTGTGCAGTGCGTCTTGACGCCAGCGCTGCATCGATAAGACTGTTGGAAGCTGCCACCATTTGACGTAGGTGCGAGGAGTCGGAGGAATGATGAACACAGGGCCTTAATTTATTGGCGAAGCGAAGTAGATCGGCAGAGCGTGACGACCTGCTGCAGCGCAAGAGGGTGAGCCGAAGAGTTCGTGACGTTATGGCGGCAATAGGTTTTATCTGTTAGTCCGGAACAGCGAACCAAGAGGCAGTACGACCATATAACGAGAGAGGAGAGGAGAATCAGACATGTTTAAGAAACAGATTTCCATTCTGCTTGTTGTTCTGCTTGTAGCGATTTTCGCATTCACCGGCTGCAAGTCCACCGCAACAACGCCTTCGGGCGACACTGCGACTCCCGTCGCGACCACCGATCCGACCGTTGGTGGCATTCTGTATGACTACAGCTCCGGAGATCTAGACGGTTTCGATCCACAGTCCGGTACATCATTGCTCCTGTTCAATGCCTGTCGTCAGATCTATTCCAACCTTGTGACAGTGGGATACAAGGATTTTACGATCATGCCCGATGCGGCCAAATCGTGGGACACGTCAAAAGATGGTAGAACGATCACCTTCCATGTCCGAAACGATGTCTATTTCGGCGATGGAACCAAGCTGACCGCCAACGATGTCAAGTTTACTTTTGAGCGCTGTTTTGATCCCAACGGCCCCGCCTTTTCCAGCGGCGTTGTCGACTACTATCTGTCGCCTGCCAAAATTGTCGGCGGTCAGGCAAAAATGGACGCGAAGGCCTCGGCCGTTTCTGGAATCAAGGTTCTGGACGATTACACGATTTCCTTTACCCTTGAGCAACCTTTCGCCCCGTTCATCCAGATTCTTGCAATTCCGTCGTTCGGTATCCTTTCGGAGAAGGCTATGAAGCAAATGGGCGATACCTACTTTGCTCATCCTGTCGGATCCGGCCCATTCTATGTCAAAGAATGGCAGCGCGGCAGCCATATTTTGTATGCAGCCAATCTCAAGTACTTCAAGGGCCGCCCGGCACTTGACGCAGTCCATGTCGATATCGTCGAGGATGAGAATACGCAGGTCCTCAAATTTGAAAAGGGTGAGATTGATGCTCTTCAGCCGCCCGTTGCACAATATGACGAGCTGGTCAAGAAATATGCTACCAACGTCTACAAAACCGCAGATATGAGTTACTACCGCATTGATTTTAACCTCAAACGCAAGGGGCCCCTTCAGGACAAACGCGTCCGTCAAGCGATTTGCTACGCAATCAACCGTGAACAAATCCTTGACAAGATCCTGAAAGGACAGGGTTATCTTGCAAAAGGCATCTTCCCGCCAAAATTACCCGCTTATACCTCTGACCTCCCTGGATTCAGCTACGACCTGGCCAAGGCAAAGGAGCTCATGAAAGAGGCTGGTTACTCCAATGGGTTCTCACTCGAGATGGTCATGCGGTCGGGAAAAATGGAGGACGAGCATCTTGCATTCCAGGAAGCCCTCAAACAGATTGGCATTACGGTAAACCTGACCAAGGCCGACAGCGCCACATACTGGCAGCTCCTAGGCGCCGGTGAAACCGATATCGCCTACCGCAACTGGTATGCCGACTATGCTGATCCTGACAATTTTGTAACTCCCTTGTTCCATACAGGAGCTGACTCCAACATGGGGTGGGCAAAACCGGAATATGACGCCATCATAGACAAGGCAGCAAAGATGACGACTATATCCGACCGCATTCCACTTTACCAGGAACTGGAGAAAAAACTGATTTACCAGGACGTCGTGCAGTTCCCGCTTTGGCATTCGATTACCACCGTTATTTTGAATCCTAAGGTGCGCAATTACTATTTGCACCCCTCCGGAATCGTCACCTACTACCCAATTTATCTGGTGCGCTAACCAGAAAAATTCACCCGGCTGGCATACCCCAGCCGGGTCATGCTGCAGAGGAGCCATGAGAAACTACATTATTCGCCGGTTGCTCCTGCTTATCTTGGTGCTGTGGGGAGTAACTCTGGTAACGTTCATCTTGATGCATGTTGTTCCGGGCGACCCAGCAAAGGTACTGCTGGGAAAGCTGTCAGGAAATGAAGTACTCGTTACAAAACTCCAACATCAACTTGGGCTGGATAAACCTCTGGTTGTACAATACTTCGAGTTCGTGAAAGGTGTACTGCGTGGAGACCTTGGGAATTCGTACAAATTCAAGGCTCCGGTGATGTCGCTTATCCTCGAACGTATGCCGGCAACAATCAAACTGACGTTCGGCGCCCTTATCATAGGGCTTCTGATTGGCCTTTCATCTGGCATTATTTCAGCTGTGAGACGTTATTCCGTCTGGGATACCTTTAGCATGGCATTCGCATTTTTCGGCGTCTCAACGCCTGTTTTCTGGCTAGCGATGCTCCTGCAACTGTTGTTCGCCGTCAGACTTGGGTGGTTTCACGTCTCTGGTTTTGAAGGACTCCGCGATCTTGTCCTACCTTCAGTCACACTAGGGCTTATCTATTCAGCCTCAATCGCGCGCATGACACGCTCTTCCATTCTCGAGGTAATCCGCATGGACTATGTGCGGACTGCGCGTGCAAAAGGAGCACCAGAGCGAATAGTCATTTTCCGACACGTATTCCGGAATGCCCTCATCCCCGTCGTTACTCTGATCGGAATGCAATTCGGTGGGTTGCTTACCGGAGCTGCTTTAACAGAGACGGTCTTTCAGATACCAGGAGTTGGAAAATTGCTCATAAACAGCACTCTCGATCTCGACTACCCGATGATTCAGGGAGGGGTAATTTTCGTGGCCATTATCTTCGTTCTCATCAATTTGTTAGTTGACATCTTATATGCGTATCTTGATCCGACGATCCGTTATGATTAGCCCAAAACAGGACAAGTCAAAAACGGTCGGTGCGCCATCCGCAACGGTTCCGGAGAAAGATGAAGAGCTTCTTGCTGCAGAAAGTGAGGCAGAAGCCCGACAGACGTCTATGATCACGGATATCTGGCATCGTCTAAAAAGGCATCGGCTGGCAATGGCAGGGCTTATTATTATTATCGTGCTAATTCTGACTGCCGTCTTTGCGAGCGTTATTGCCCCCTACAGTTATCGGGACCAGAATCTTGACCAAGCGTTGCTGTCTCCTTCCCGCGATCATTTGTTTGGCACAGATCAGTTCGGACGCGATTTGTTCAGCCGCATCATTTATGGCAGCCGTATCTCCATTGCAGTTGCATTTCTTCCCGTTATCGTGAGCGTAGGCATCGGTGTCCTTCTCGGAGCTATTTCCGGCTACTACGGGGGCTGGATTGACCTGCTGATTATGCGCATGGCCGACATCATGTTTGCATTTCCAAGCCTTCTGTTCGCCATTGCCATCATCTTCGCCATCGGACGCGGAATTCTCAGTCTCTTTATTGCTCTCGCTCTCGTCGACTGGGCAGGAGATGCTCGACTGATCCGGGGTCAGGTACTGTCCATACGATCCAAGGAGTATATCGAGGCAGCACGCGCCATTGGTATGAGCGACCGTCGTATTATCCTGCGTCATGTACTCCCCAATTGTCTTGCCCCTATCATCGTGACAGCATCCATGTCTATCCCGGGAGTCATCCTCACCGAAGCGTCTCTTTCGTTCATCGGGCTCGGGGTACAACCTCCCACGCCAAGTTGGGGAGCCATTCTCAATGACGGACAGCGGTTTATTGGAAATGCTCCATGGATGGCACTCTTTCCTGGCGTCGCTATCTTTCTGACCGTTCTCGCTTATAACTTTCTCGGAGATGGCCTCAGGGATGCAATGGATCCCTTTCTTAAGAATTGAGTTCCGTCTAATTCTTCTATCGGGCACTGGCGCCAGAACAGCGAGAATCCAATGTCGGTGCCCATTGGGGGCATAACATGTGTGATACGATTGCGGCTCTCGCACCAACCTCCACAGACGCCCACATCTTTCTGGCAAAAAACAGCGACCGCGAGCCGAACAAGGCCTAGCTCCTGACGGTTGTGCCACACAGGACTCATAACGAGCCGAGACTCAAGACGACGTACACCGAAGTCGATCAGGTCCGGGAAACGAACGCTGTCCTGCTCTGCAGGCCTTTCTGGATGTGGGGTGCCGAGATGGGCGTCAACGAGTATGGTGTCGCCATAGGCAATGAGGCGGTCTTCACCCGTGGGGGATACGGCAAAACGGGGCTGACTGGCATGGACTTGCTCAGGCTGGCTCTGGAACGCAGCGACAGTGCTCGCTCAGCCGTAGATGTGATCATTACCCTGCTGGAACAACATGGCCAGGGTGGCAACTGTGGGTTCACCAAGCGGTTCTTCTACAACAACAGCTTCCTCGTCGCTGACACAACCGAGGCCTGGGTCCTGGAGACAGTCGGAAAGCAGTGGGCTCGCAAGCGGGTCAGCGGAACCGGGGCGATCTCCAACCTCCTGACGATCGGTTCCGACTGGGATAAGCTGTCACCAAGCGCCGAAGCCTTCGCCAAGCAGAAGCACCTGCGACGCGGCAAGAACAGAATGGATTTCGCAGCCTCGTTCTCGGACCCTCTGTTCACAAAGTTCTCCAGAGCACACACACGTCGTCCCAGCAGCCTCAGCTCTCTCGGTTCAGGAATGCCAGCCACGGTAGCAACGATGAAAGCAGCGCTTCGAGGAAATAATGGCAGGTGCCGCACCGGAGTACCACAAGCAAGCTGCGCGGGAGTGCTTCGAGCTGGAGAAAGAGTACCGTGTCGACGTCTGGAAAGCGATTGAGCCACTGGATCACCCGACGAGACACTTCCCCCTGTTTTCCAGGCTATAGCGAAGGGAGAACAGAGAATTCGCGCCGGTGACCCGCCTACCCGCACTCCTCGGAGAATGCTTCGACAGTGTAGGTGAAGACACTCAGCCCCGGCTGAGAGAGGCTCTCCGTGTGAAGCCCAGCCTTGTGGCAGAGAGCCTCGAGGAATCCCGGGACATTGGGTAGCTGCTCCCAGACCTGTGGCAGGAACGTAGCCTGACACGCTCCGCATTGAAGAATGACGCCGGGACGTGTTGCCGCCAGCTTCGATTGAAGGTCCGCCGGCGAAGAGAACGCGAGCTCAGCCGGAGGAGAAAGCAACGAGAGTTCGATGCGCAGATCTGCAAATTCCGCCTCCTCGACGGGTTCGAACCGTGGATCGTTGAAGGCCGCCGAAAGCGCATTGGATGCAACCGCCTGAACCAGAGGACAGACAGGCATGATCGTTCCGATACAGCCTCGAAGCTCTCCGTGCTCGGTCAGCGTAACAAACACTCCTCGATCCTGCCAGAACTTGTCGTCAGGGAATCCTTCACGCGTTGGTGTCAGTTCGTGTGCGTCCAGCAGCCGCATGCGAATCGATTCACGCGCCAGCAGAAGCAACTGAAGGCGTTCATGTTCATTCATGTCCATTGAGGACCTCCCAGAAGCCAATCGACGCATATCCGACGACGGCGGACTTGTCCCCTGCAGTGTCACCGGAATTCCTGTATTCGACGAGCCGGGACCTCCAACCGCATGCGCGTGCCATGGCAAGGATCGTCCTGATTGGCATGAACCCACACGCATCGTTGCCACCCAGCTTGCCACCTTCTCCCTTCAATATGTGCCCGATCGTGGCGCCGTCATGTTCTACTGCCTTGTCATACGGCTCGTAGTGACTGAGGTCACTGGAGGCGACGACCAGCATGTGTGGAAGATTCAGTGCCAGGAGCTCCTGAGCCAGGCTCGCCGCGTCCACCTCTCCCAGCACCAATGGAATGATACTGAAGTCTTTGAGGGATACCTGCAGGAATGGCAACTGTACCTCGACGGCGTGCTCCATTGCGTGGGCCTGGCCGGACGTGAAAACCAAGGGGCCCCCAATCAGGAGCTTCGCTGCATCTGACACGTTGATATCTCCCAGTGGCGTTCGGAATACGTCTGCATCAGGAAGCGCTGCACCCGTGAACCCTACGTGGTGACTCGGGGCAAGGACGACCACGGTGGTGTGCACAGATTGGTCCAGGCTTGCGAGACAGGCGTAGCCCCTTCCCGCCACCGGACCTGAATACACATACCCGGCATGAGGAACGATCAAACCCCTGCACGCCGCGCCAGTTGTGTCTGTCGGCAAATGTGCGCCCTCGATGTATCCCTCGACATCGCTGCGCAGTTCACGAGCCTGTGCCGGGTAGAATTGTCCGGCAACGACGGCATTTCGTATCATCGATCCACCCCCTTGAGGTGAGTCCCACACCTCGGACAGGTCAGCCCCGTCTTGGCTGTCACGGTGTAGCCCTGCCGTTCTATCACTGTCGCCCCACACTGTGGACACACCGTAGCACTGGATTCATCGGGGATGGAAAGGTTCCCCGAATAGACATGGAGCAGCCCTTCCTCACGTCCGATCTGCACCGCCCTCTCGATTGAAGCAGCCGGCGTCATCGGCGTATCCTGCATGTGGTACATCGGGAAGAAGCGCGAGACGTGCCACGGCATCGCGGGGTCGATTGACGCAACGAAGTGGGCCATGGCCCTCAGTTCATGCTCACTGTCGTTGAGTCCGGGGATGATCAACGACGTGATCTCCTCCCAGGCTCCCGCGTCATGGATCGCTCGTATGGCATCGAGGACAGGCTGGAGACGTCCGCCGCATACGCGTCGGTAGAAGTCATCGGTAAACGACTTCAGGTCGATATTATACGCATCGATCAGGGGCAGCGCTTCATCCAGAAGTTCACGGGAGTAGAAACCATTGGACACGAACACCGTGCGCAAGCCAGCCTCTCTTGCCTGTACGGCTATATCCAGGGCATACTCCGCCCACACCGCGGGCTCATTGTATGTACAGGCGATCGATGACGCTCCCTGCCGCAGCGCCAGTTGCACGACGGCTTCCGGGTCCAGGAAGGGCAAGCGCGACAACTGATCATCGATATCTCGCGCCTGCGAAAGTTCGTAGTTCTGGCAAAAGGCGCAAGTGAAATTGCACCCGAACGTGCCCAGTGAGAGCGCGGTCGATCCAGGAAGGAAGTGATACAGCGGCTTCTTTTCAATCGGATCGAGGGAAACCGATGCCGGGAGACCGTAGACCATGGATTGCAGTTTTCCCTGAACGGTACGACGTACGCCACACAGTC
>Ga0209744_1000018_pt1 | contig 48546 bp, 38 predicted proteins | sample BarGraNGADG00311_2_FD_184494 | JGI IMG/M metagenome (GOLD analysis project Ga0209744, IMG submission 184494) | Arctic peat soil microbial communities from Barrow, Alaska - Barrow Graham LP Ref core NGADG0004-311 (SPAdes) (version 2) | ecosystem: Environmental > Terrestrial > Soil > Wetlands >... | reverse complement strand
CCTTTATCTCAGGAGCGGGAAATATCCAATGCCCATGTCACGGTTCGGTATATGCAACCTCAGGAAGTGTAATAACAGGACCGGCGCCAGCAGCTTTGAAGTCGTATGTGATCAGTAAAACCGGAAATATTCTTACATTGACTCTATAAAAAATAAAGGTTGTTTCCCTTTTATTCTGTGAAACAACCTTTATTAAACTTAAAAACTTTAAACAAGTATTATTTAAAAGAGATCCAGGCAATTACTTTATCAGAAGTTGGTTTGTCCTTTGAATATACCACATCAACCAGCTTACCGTTTTCATCAATCAGATACTTCTGAAAATTCCATTTTACTTCTGAGTCCATAACGCCATTCTCCTTTTTAGAGGTGAGCCATTTGTAAATTGGAGCCATATCATTCCCTTTAACAGATATTTTTTCCATTAACGGGAACGTAACTCCATAATTTTCAGTACAGAATTTTCTTATCTCTACGGCAGTTCCGGGTTCCTGGCTGGCAAAGTTATTAGCAGGAAATCCGATAATTACCAGATTATCATGATACTTTACATAAACCTCTTCAAGATCTTTGTATTGAGGAGTAAATCCGCATTTGGATGCGGTATTAACTATCATCACCTTTTTTCCCTTAAGCGAGGCAAAATCGAAATCACCGCCTTCAAGGGTTTTTACTTTGAAATCATAAAATCCTGAGGTCTGGGTGAAACCCGTCATAGAAAAAAGCATCAGAAAAAATAGTAAGCCAAGTTTATTCGTTTTCATATCTATTAATTTACTTTTACACCTTAAAACAAAAATAAAAGAGATATGTTCAGAAAGACCTGGAAACAGATAAGAATATTTCTAATACTGATCGTCATTTTAATTTGTCTGCCTCATTCGATCCTTCCGCACAGGACTTCAAATGACGAAAAAAATGATTTCGAAAACTACCGGAAGCTTAACGATAGCGAAAAGAGGCTAATAGAATTTAAAGATAACGACGAAGCACTGAAATTAAAGATAGCTCAGCTTGAGGTCATTAACAAAAGCAGGAGAAAAAACAATGCTTCGCCTGTAAGGCTTGATATTCTTGCTTCCAGGGTGGCAAACAAGATGTGCAAAGAAGCTGCTGATAATGATTATATAGGACATTGGAATATGGCAGGTGAAGAACCTTATCTCAGGTATGCGTTTGCTGGCGGGTATGACCATGTTTCTGAAAATGCCTATGGTGAATGGTCATCCGATAATTATAATATATCGTCATCAGTTGTCAGTTCAATGATGAATTCAGGGCACACCAAATTCATGTCTGAAAGAGCGCCAAATGATGGACATAAAAAAAACATAATTGATAAATCGCACAATTTTGCTGGTATAGGATTCTACCTGTCAGGAAACCAGTTCAGATACTATGAAGAGTTTATTGACAGATACCTGGCATTTGAGAATATACCTGCTGAAGTCAAAGCAGGTGATCCTTGCAGCATCACAGTAAAGACGAATGGTCAAAGTTATTTATATTATATGATTATCTACCGTGAGAACTGGCCACGGCCTCTTACCCCGGCACAAATCAGAAAAAGAGGAAGTTATCAGGACTTTACAAATGAAGAATATAAGAATATAGTTGCCTGGGATCTATCACGTTACAGGAACGGGACTATTTATAAGATCCCTCTCAGTTTTTCAAAGGAAGGACTATATTACATTCAGATCTACTCAGATAATAAAGAAATAACTAAGCCTGCGTCGCTAAATACAAAAGGGAAGACGCCGGAAAGTGGTATTGTAATTAAAGTGAACAGATAGTATAACTTTACTTTTTTACAATCTGATTAACTGAAGTGATGTCCATAACAACCGGGAACGTCATATTCTGGTCGGGAATTTCAATATTTCCTGTCATTTTGGTAGTAACCGATTCCTTAACCAGATAACCTTCTTTTACAGCAATAAGCGTAATCTTGGTTCCTGTAAAGGGCCCGCTAGTGCGTATCTCCATACCCTGTGATTGTGTAGTCATTTTACGGGTGCCGGAGAGTGTAGCAGATATTTTAGCACAGTCAATTCCATCAACATTTTCTATCCCTTCATATTTAAACTTTGATTCCACAGGCATCCATACAGTATTGTTCGGAGATTTGTTATCAATTGTATCATTTGAGACCCAGGTGTCACCTGGTTTAACTGCACTGGTAGCCAGATATGGAAAATAGCTGAGGAATGACTCACCTAAATTGTTTTCCCCTCCCCCTTCAACAGAATATACAATTTTAGAAGCTTCAGTAACATCAATAGCCTTGCCGGAAGGTGAAATAATCATATTAAATACTTTCCCGTTAACATCAGTAATGGGTCCGCCTGCAACTCCCTGGGGTGATTCGATATTCTGTGCCATAGTGTCGATCTTTATCTCAAGTTTCAGGTTTTCACCCTGTTTCCCGGTAGATTTTACTTCGCATCCCATGTACATTGAAATGTTTACCAGCATTGATTGTCCATTGACATCCATAGTTTGAACTATTTTGGTGTCAGAAAGATATTTAAAGGATTTACCCTCCGGATAATTATACCCTATTTTATCACCAGCTGAAGGAGGTGGTGTAACAGGCTTTTTTTGTGAATATCCTATAGAATATATGCCTGACAAGATCAGGATAAATCCTGCAAAAGCTAGTTTAATAAAATGTAGATTTTTCATTGTTACATAATTATTTATAAATATTTAAAGGTTTCAAATGATATATTTTGCAAATATCACACTTTTATTTTAAATATTTTGCTGGTAAGCACAATGATAAAATCTATGGATTATGGTGAAGGTCTAATTCTTCTTTTGGTGTTCGGTACATTCTGGCAAAGTAAATTTAATATCACTCCCTTTTATTCAGAGAGATACAGATTGATCTTCCCTGATAACAGTGAATGTTAATTAGAAAGAAAATAATCAAAATGTTGGTGATATATTATGAAATAAGAAAATTTATAATACTTTTGCGACTCTAAGTTTCGGGGTGTAGCGCAGCCCGGTTAGCGCATCTGGTTTGGGACCAGAGGGTCGCAGGTTCGAATCCTGCCACCCCGACAAAAGAAAAAGCCTTTCCGCTAAAGCGGAAGGGCTTTTTTCATTCAGAGTGTTGCAGGTTTACCTGCATAAGCGATTGAATGAAAAAAGCCCGTAGCCATCCGCCGGCTGGCGGATGGCAAGGCTTTTTCTTTTAGTTTCACCCAACCAGTATCACGAGCGAACGAAGTGAACGAGTAATTGTGCCACCGTGATTAAAACTGATAGAAATATTGAAGAAATCCTGAAAATTGCTGATTTCTTTTTTCGACTTCTATTACCCAGGTGCCTTTTGTTTTGATTTCAGAGAATAACCCTATATGGTGATGATTGTTTGGTCATTTCAACTGATTTACTCTTCATTAGAACAGTATCTTTGTCAATTTTTAAAATTAAATTATCGATATTTGATTGGGTTAATAAGAAGAATAACCATTAACCAATAATGACAACCAATAATAATAAAAACCTCAATATCCATGAAAAACCTATTCATTTTCATTTTCCTGTGCTTATCTTTTCTGACCCATGCTGCCATCAAAGGAGAGCGGACCCTGACTGATCAGGTTGAAAACAATGGCAAGGTTATCCATATCCAGGAAGTTTACAAAACAGTTGACACATTCAAACTTAAGATTGATATTTTTTATACAGATCAATCGTTTGAAAGAGAGAATAATACAGCTATTGTTTTCTTTCATGGAGGTGGTTGGGCCTTTGGTACACCAAGTGAGTTCTTTACAACCTGTGAACGATATGCGAGAATGGGGATGGTGACGTTTTCTGTAGAATATCGATTGTCAATTGAAAATGGGGTGACACCAAACAAAATGATCAGCCCGATCGAATCTGTAATGGATGCAAAATCGGCCATGAGATGGGTTCGGGAAAACGTTGGAAAATTCCATATTGACCGAAATAAAATAGTTGCTGCCGGTCAGTCTGCCGGAGGACACCTGGCATTATGCACAGCTATGATTGATGATTACAATGAAAAATCAGATAACCTCAGCATAAGCTGCCGCCCGGATGCAATTCTGCTGTTTTCAGCATGTGTAAATGCCGTGGAAGGCTGGTGCGACCGTTTGCTGGCTGACCGCCGGAATAGAATATGGAGTATCTCTCCAGCACATAATATAAAGAGAGGAATGCCTCCGATGATCGAGTTCCATGGCACGTATGATGAACAGGTTCCTGTCTGGACTGTTCAATTCTTTGAAAGTGCCATGAAAAAGGAAGGCAATTATTTTGAACTGCATACATATGAGGGAATGAGGCACTATCTGGGAGAGGGAAATCCAAAATATTCAAGATACTTTGATGATGATATACTTAAGGTTGCAGATGATTTTCTCCGAAAATATAATCTCTTAGATTAATACTCCTTCAACACTTTTTACCGTCTGCCTATCAATACCTGACGTTGGCTGGGGGTACATTTTTTGTATATATGAGTACCATTTTCGTTTTATTTATCCTAAATTCGAATAAGATTTAAATCAGAATAAATGAAAAAGCAGTCTTTTTCACGAAGAGAATTTATAAGGCTTTTTACCGGAGGTACCTCCGCGATGCTCATATCCTTTAATACTGCCTGTAAGAATAAAATCAGTCAGTGGCGTTTTCTCAATGAAGAAGAAATTGGCCTGCTGGATGCAATTATTGAACAGATAATTCCAACAGACGATTTCCCTGGCGGAAAATGGGCCAATGTGTCAAATTTTATCGATAAGCAACTTAACACATATTACAGAAAACATCAGCTTGCATATCGTGAAGGTCTTGCTGCCTTTGAAAGAACTGTAATTCAGCAGAAGGGTAAAAAATTTGAGGAACTTACTTTCGAAGAACAGACGGCAATGCTTAAAATGATGGAGGCGGGAGAATTTTCCAGCGATTATTGGAAGGACCACTCTCCGGCTAATTTCTTTGACATGGTAAGGCAGCATTCTTTACAGGGTTTTTATGGAAGTCCTGTTCACGGAGGAAACCGCGGATATATTAGTTATCATATGCTCGGACTTGACTATCCTAATGTTATCGGACAAAACAGGTACAACGATTTAACCTGGCGTATATACAATCCTAAACCACTCGAAAATGTCAAATAAACATGTAAATGCGGTTGTTATCGGTGCAGGGGCCGGTGGTGGTGTAGTTGCTAAGGAACTCGCAATCGGAGGTCTCACAGTGGTGCTCTTTGAACGTGGAAGATGGCATACTTTTGACGAGCATGGGGATGATGAACTAACTTCTCAACGTACTTTTCCTCTTAAATGCGGTTATGGTCCGGATAATGAGCGCAACTGGAGAATGGCGCCAGATGGAAAGAATGGATGGACAAAGGTTTTTCCTAATGAGTGGAGCTATGGAAATAATGCGGCCTGTGTTGGTAGCGGAACGGTTAGCTATGGAGCCATGGCCTGGAGATTTCAGCCTGAAGACTTTCATCTTAAGACCAAATATGGCACAGTACCAGGCAGCACTCTTGATGATTGGCCTTTAAGCTATAATGAACTGGAACCTTATTATGAGAAAGCTGAATATGAGTTAGGTGTAGCGGGCGATCCAACAAACGATCCGTACGTACCACCAAGAAAGAATCCTTATCCTATGCCTGGCTTTTCATTGAACAGGGAAGGAATCATTCTCGAAATGGCTGCAAAAAGACTGGGTTTACATCCATTTCCAATACCCATGCTACGAAATTCAGTGCCTTATAACGGTCGTCCTGCCTGTATTCGTATGCGAACATGTGTAGGTTTTGCCTGTCCGGTAGGAGCCAAGGCCGGCACACAGAATACTGTAATTCCTGTTGCATTAAAAACGGGAAATTGTGAACTTCGGATTAACTGCATGGTGAGTGAAATTATCGTAGACGACAGAGGCAGAGCTAAAGGCATAAAGTACTTTGATTCAGATAATAAACTATTGGAACAGACCTCAGACCTGGTCGTAGTGTCAGCTTCCGCAAGTGAAACTGCAAGACTTCTCTTAAATTCCAAATCAAAGTTATTTCCTATTGGAGCGGGTAATAATAATGGATGGGTGGGTAAGAATATCCAGGATCATGCATATACGGGAGCTTATGGCCTTTTTGAGGATGAAGTGTACGATGATGTAGGCCCGGGAGCCTGTATAGCAATAAATGACTTCAATCATCGCTTTCCTGACATTATCGGTGGAGGTGTGTTATGTAATGAATTTATCAGGATGCCCTATCAGTTCACTTCAATACGTCCTTCGGGCAGCAGAATGTGGGGAATAGAGCATAAAACCTTTCAGAAGCATAATTTTAAAAGACATATTGCCGTACATGGACCCGTACAGGAAATGCCGGTATTTGATAAAATGATTGAGGTAGATCCTGTAGTAAAGGATTTCTGGGGAATACCTGTTGCCCGGATAAGTGGTTTCAGGCACGACAATGATATTAAAGTAGCACATTTTCTTGCCGATAAAGCAGAAAAATGGCTTAAGGAAGCAGGGGCCATCCAAACATGGCAATCTGTTCCCGGTAAGCAGAGTACACCCAGCCAGCACCAGAGCGGGACTTGTCGCATGGGAAATGACCCTAAAACCTCAGTGACCAATAGATATGGCCAGTTACATGAAATCGATAATATCTTCATTGCCGATGGTAGCCTTCATGTGAACAATGGTGGTTATAACCCTGCACTTACCATCCTTGCTCTTGGTTATTGGGTTGGAGGCTATATTACTAAGATGTGGAAAGGGACAAATATGAAGTAACGGAACCAAATTCTGACCTCTGTTTTTGAATTTTTAAGAATAACTGGCCAAATGAAAAAGATATATATTTTTAGTACAATTCTCATCTTGTTAGTGGTGGCATTACTCGCTTCTTACTCCTGCTGGAATGCAGCATCACCAGCAAAAACCTGTGCAAACTGTCATGAAATTTCGCATTCGGTCGACCTTTGGGCAGAATCGACACACAGGAACATAGCTTGTAAGGCCTGCCATGGAACAGCCCTGAGTGAAGGTTTGCATAGTCTGAAAGAGAAGGGAGCCATGCTTTTAAACCATACTAGTAAAATAAAACCTGAAGATATAAGAATTTCCGAAGCTCAGCGTCTGATGGTGATGCAAAGGTGCGCAGGCTGTCATCAGACGGAGTGGGCCAAATGGAATTCGGGAGGGCATGCGATGAACTACTCCGAGGTTTTTTTAAATTCTGTTCACAATAAAGCCGAAACCATCTATGAAGATTGTCTACGCTGCCATGGTATGTTTTATGACAATGGTACCGTTATTAATATTGTCGAACCACTTGATACTACCGGCCCCTGGAGATTAAAAAATATCAGCCTTGCAGATCGTCCTGCAATTCCTTGTTTTGCCTGCCACCAGGTTCATCAGCAGGGCAATCCAGGCATAAGACAGAATCTCGAAACACCTGTTTCCCTGCATTATTCAAGGATGAAAAAAACACTTACCTCATTCTATTACAGACGGGATAGCATGTATTTTCCTGTTTTATTGCTTACTTCTCCGGAGATAAACTACCAGTCAGTGGCAGTTAAAATTTCACAGGATCCTAATCAGAGCTTATGCATTCAGTGCCATTCACCCAATGCATTCAATATGGCGGGTACTGATGATGATCGCACTCCCAGGGGAGTTCATGAAGGGATAAGCTGTCTGGCATGTCATGATTCACATTCCAACTCAGCAATAGCTTCCTGCAAAAATTGTCACCCTGCTATCTCCAACTGCAAGCTGGATGTCGAGAAGATGAATACCACCTACAAAGACCAGTCAAGCAAAAATAACATACATTTTGTTGCGTGCACAGACTGTCATAGTAAGGGAAGACCGGCTAAACGTATTAATCCATAAAAACGTTCTTTAACAAGACACAGCCTGAGCTATAGTGCATTATTTATGTTAAAAAATGTGAGTTCTTGAACTTGTGCTACAAAGAAGGGGAAATAATGAAATAAATTTGTCCTATCTAATTGTAATAAAAGTACATACGTTAAATATATGTAGTTAGTTCACCCCAACAAAAGAAAAACCTGGCTCGAAAGTGCCGGGCTTTGTTTTTCCGTTGCGTTAAACGCTTACTTTTTTTAGCATAAAGAAAAACAAAGATGCGAATATTGAAAAATGATAACAAATAAGAGGCAGCCAATTCTGACAATCTTTGATGACAGAATTATATTAAACGCAAAAACCCCCGGCTTTCGCCAGGGGGTCTTGCAGCATGTCAGGATGTTTCTGATTTCACCCGGAGTGCCGCTCTAATCTTCATATCTGGGTTATTTCTATAAGACGCTGTTTCAGGTTCTTAATTATGATATAAAGTTAATACGTTAGTACATTCGTGTCAAGTGGTAAATGCCCATTTAATGGGGAAACAGGATAGTTTTAACACATGTTGGTCTAAGGAATGGCGATGAATATAACCAGGAATTTTCTGCTTATAATAAAATGGACGTAATTCGTCAAAATTGAGTCGGAATTTATCAGAAGCACTGAGAGAAATTTGATTTTTCATTTATGTAATGATATAGAATATTGATTATATGTATATTATGGAAGCATCGTTAATAAAAGATTAAAATCTTCGATTTTGACGAACTGTTAAATTATATGGATTAAAATTTAGCATTTTGTCACAATTCCAGGCTTTTTATAATGATACTCATTTAAAAAAGCATCAAAAAAGCGATTTTAATAGTTTCTGCCTGATTATTTTTAACAAGCCTCGGGGACTGATTTCTGAGGGCTGACAACAAGTTATTGTTAATGGCTTATTAATCCTGTTCCATAAGTGATGAAATTAGTTTAATTTTGTACAATATGAAAAAGGTAGTATTCCTTCTCGTTCTTATCCTGGCTGCCGGATGCAACAGTAAAGTTTGTCCTGCCTATACAGATTCAACAAATAAAATGCAATCTACAATCTTTCACTCAGGTTCCTCCCGTGCCGATGGTATTCATCGTGTTTACAGGGATTCACCACATAAGAGATGATGTTATTTCTCGTCCAGGAAGGTATTTTTCATTTTGGATGACATTATCAGCAATTACTCCGGCAAAATAATTATCGAATGATTACAACCAATAAGTACTATTAAGTGTTGTTTATATATAGATTATAAACTATTTAGATCATTTCACCATATTTTAAAAAGACCACTCCCTCAGAAAAACAATCAAATTCAATATTAATAGAGAACAGCAATCATGGACACGGAAAAATCTGCATTTTTTCATATAATTAAAAGAAAAGAATCGTTCCTGTTTCTTATACTTTTTATTGCGGGTCTAAGTTCACTGGGCTGGATATTTGGTAATATCCGTATAACTTCATTTTCTTTGAAATATATCCCCATCCCTCCCTCATCTGTAGTAATGTTTATTACTTTAAGTATTATATTTCTCCTAACCGGTGATATCGAAAAATCACGATTAACTAAATCACTAAGATTATTCGTGATTATTGATGCATTTTATTGCAGTATAATTTTTCTTGAATATCTATTCAGTTTAACCTGGGATATAGAATATTTTCTTATTAAAATACCAGGCATGCTTGGAAATGTTCCAATAGGTCGCATGTCACCAATATCTGCAGTATTGTTTATTTTTATAAGCATTGGCGTTTTAGGAATCAGACAAAATAATTCCGATATTTTAAAGTATATAGGAGGCAGCTTTTCATTATTAACAGGCCTTATTTCATCAGTCCTGTTAATAGGATATCTTTATAAAGCACCGCTTCTGTATGGCGGCAAAATTATCCCTGTTTCATTACCATCTGCAATTTGCTTTTTGTTATTCAGCATTACTTTACTACGGGTATTTGAGTTGCGATTCTGGACATACAATTTGATAAAAGATAATAAAGTTACGCGCCAGCTTTTAAAATCGTTTTTACCCATTGTTGTTTTCATTGTCATTCTACAGGGATTTTTAGATTCCGTCCTTTCTTTCAATGATATTAATCCACCTCTGACAGCTGCATTAATATTATTTATGGTTGTCGTTGTAACAGTATTTATTGTGTTCAGAGTATCAGCGATCAGTGGTGCTCAATTGCTGAAGGCAGAAGAAGCATTAAGAGAAAGCGAGAAACAATTACGTCAGCTAAATGCGGATAAAGACCGATTTTTAATAATCCTCGGACACGATTTAATAAGTCCGTTCAACACTCTTCTTGGTTATTCCGAATTATTGCTGGCAGACATCCGCAAACTCGAAATTGACGAAATTGAAGATCAATTAAAGAATATTAATAAAGCCGCACAAAACAGTTATAATTTACTGGTAGACATATTGATGTGGGGGAGAACACAATCCGGTAAAATTCCTTTTAAACCGCAAGAATTGAATATCTCGGATATTTTAAAAGATACTCTTGAGATTCTTAACCCGACCGCAAATGCAAAAAACATCACAATTAATTATTATACATCAGATCATATAGCTGTTATTGCGGATTTTGATATGTTAAAAACGGTTTTGCGGAATCTTGTTTTAAATGCCATAAAATTTACGAACAGCGGAGGAGCAATAAATATCAATACAGAAGAAAATTCGGACAGAGTAACAATTTCAGTTTCCGATAATGGAATTGGAATAAGAGCCGAAAATTTGGCAAAACTGTTTGATATTTCACAGGTATTTACCACAACGGGAACAGCGGAAGAAACTGGAACCGGTTTGGGTTTATTGCTTTGTAAAGAATTTGTGGAAAAACATGGTGGAAAGATCTGGGTCGAAAGTGAATCAGGGAAAGGCAGTGATTTCAAATTTACATTGCCAATAATTAAGGGGCAGGTTGTCTAGTGGTTGTTTTTTTGCCTGACATTATGATTCAGCCACTCATGGATTTACTAAAGGATTAAGCTTGCAAAGAAATTCGCTTTTGACGGAATATTTGTACTTATGCAGTTGTCTATATATTTTAAACTAGAACTATGAAAAAAACAGTTCCGGTCTTTTTTCTTATCTGTCTTTTAATTTCATGTACAAACAAAATATACAATTCATCAAGCTGGCAAAGCAGGAAAGTCACGATTGATGGCAAAATATCTGAATGGTCAAATCCATTAAGATTTTATGACCAGGAAACAGGAATGAATTACAATATTTCGAACGACAATTATAACCTCTATTTTGTCTGCAGTATTTCGAATGAATTTCTACAGACAAAAATACTTCGTTCAGGTCTTGAATTCAGAATAGATACTCTTGGTAAAAAGTCCTTTGCAGTCGGAATCAAGTATCCAACCGGTAAAATATCTGTTACGGAGCTGAAGCCAAATATTGGTCCTCAAACTAAAGAAGGTTCAAACGTCAGACCTGACCGTTCAGGATTCAGATTAAAGCTTCTTGCTGAAGCAACAGAAATACAACTGGTTGGTTTTAAACCACATCTGGGAAAAATAATCACTGTGTCCCCTCCAAATAATACAGGAATCTCGGCAGCAATAGATTTCGACACTGGAGGCATTATGAATTATGAAGCTGTAATTCCATTTTCAACATTTTACGAGCTGACTCCCTCGGATTCCGGCACAGTATTTAACTTTCAGATTAAAATTAATCCCCTTCCCAATTCAAATAATAGTTCAAACGGCAGCAGTGGAATGAGAGGTGGTGGAATGCGTGGAGGCGGAATGGGTGGTGGTGGAATGCGTGGAGGCGGAATGGGTGGTGGTGGAATGCATGGAGGTGGTATGGGTGGCGGAGGGATGAGAGGCGGTGGAATGAATGCCTCCAGGGCCGGAGATAATGCAGAAAACGGCTATCAGAGAAATGCTAACATGACGGGAATTACCAAAACTACTATAAAACTGAAACTGGCTTACAGATAAACTTATTCGGTATTATAATGAAGTATGGAAATTATTTTCCGTATTTGCCTGATATAAACTCTTTCTCTTTTCAGTGAGTTTCTCATCAGATATGAAATCATCGTACTCCATCTGTTTGTCAATCATTCCTTTAGGTGTAATTTCAATGACCCGGTTACAAACAGTTTGAATAAATGCATGATCGTGAGAGGACATCAGGATATTTCCTTTAAACCTGATCAGTGTATTATTAAATGCCTGAATAGACTCCAGGTCGAGATGGTTTGTAGGAGTATCCAGCAGCATTACATTTGCATTGCGGATCATCATGCGGGCAATCATACACCTGACTTTCTCCCCACCTGAAAGAATATTCACCTTCTTATAGATATCCTCCCCGGAAAAAAGCATTTTTCCAAGAAAACCTCTCAGGTACAGTTCGCTGGTGTCCTCAGAATACTGTGACAACCAGTCAATCAGATTTATATCCTTTTCAAAAAACATTTCATTCTCCAGGGGGAGATAGGCTTTTACAATAGTCTGACCCCATTCGAATGATCCATGATCAGGCTTTTCATGACCCTTCAATATTTCGAAAAGAGTTGTCATGGCCCGGGAATCTCCCGACAAAAAAACTACTTTGTCATTTTTATTAATTGTAAAGTTCAGGTCCCTGAATAAAGTTTTACCCTCAACACTCTTGCTCAGTCCCTTCACCGTCAGAATATTATTCCCGGGTTCTCTTCCAGGAGTGAAAATAATTCCCGGGTATTTGCGGGTGGAGGGCTTAATTTCTTCAATATTAAGCTTTTCAATCATTTTTTTCCTGCTAGTGGTCTGTTTTGACTTCTTCACATTAGCTCTGAACCTGGCAATGAATTCCAGTAATTCCTTTTTCTTTTCCTCAGCCTTCTTGTTCTGGGCAAGTTGCTGCCGGAGAGCTAATTGGCTCGATTCATACCAGAAACTATAGTTACCGGAGAACTGTTGGACCCTGCTAAAATCTATGTCGATAATGTGAGTGCATATTGAATCTAAAAAATGCCGGTCATGCGAAACTACCAATACGGTATTTTCAAATTCAGAGAGGTAATTTTCGAGCCAGTTAACCGTATCAAGATCAAGGTCGTTCGTAGGCTCATCAAGTAAAAGATTATCAGGCTTTCCAAAAAGCGCCTGTGCCAGCAATACTTTAACCTTTTCCTTTCCCGTAAGCTCCTTCAAAAGTTTATGGTGCTGTTCTTCTTTAATGCCCAAACCACTCAACAAACTTGAGGCATTACTCTCAGCATTCCAACCATCCATCTCAGTGAATTTTTCCTCCAGTTCGGAAGCCCTGATCCCGTCCATATCTGAAAAATCAGTTTTGTCATAAAGAATTTCCTTTTCTTTCATGATACTCCATAAACGGGAATGGCCCATCATAACAGTATCAAGTACAACACATTCGTCAAATTCAAAGTGGTCCTGTTTCAGTACAGACAACCTCTCACCCGATCCAAAGGAAACAGATCCCGTACGGTATTCTACAGCTCCATAAAGCATTTTCAGGAAAGTTGATTTTCCCGCACCGTTAGCTCCAATTATTCCATAACAGTTGCCCGGGGTAAAAACCAGATTAACATCCTGAAATAAGATACGTTTGCCAAACTGGATACTTAGATTCGAAGCTGTGATCATTTAAGAGGATAACTTGTAGATAAATTGAGATTAACCAATATACTGCCTTTAAAAAGCCTGCAAAAATAAGCAATTATTGAACAGGACAATAGAAAATGATATTATTACCGAACAACTATTTATTTCAGAGTTATTTTAAGGACTCCATTTGCACCCTGTACTCCCCACATTGATGAACCGACATCATCAATGAATTCAATTTTAGCTACATCAGCGGGCATCACAAAAGCAATATCTGAAACAACTTTATCATCAACAACGTAAAGTACCTGAGGATTCGAATTAAATGAACGGATTTTTTTATTATAGATAGTGGTACCGTTTACACGAACATCATAAATTTCACTGGCTATTAGTTCAAAAATTGAATTATAGGTCGAATAATCCTTTCCCTTTTTAAGATCATTCAGACTGATTGCCTTCCTGAGCACATCTTCGCTGATATGTCCATCATTTACTGCATCAGTGAAATTAGCTACATTATCCTTATACAGAAGGTCAACAAGATATGTTTTTTGTTTACCTACCTTAATTTTCCTGCTCTCAAATCCCAGTGCTGTAAATGTAAGGACATCTTTATCTAAACTATTCAGACTAAACCGTCCGATAGAATCTGTATAAGCAACCTCGCCTGATTTTAATGAAGTTACCTTCACTTTATTCAAAGGAAATTTATGAGATGTAGTTACAATACCGGTAACAGGCTTTTTATCCGGAGACTTTGCTTCAACCATAGAAACAATAACCAAAAGCATAGAAACAATAAACCAGAGTTTTGCTTTCATATCTTATTACTATTAGTTATGCAAGTTACCCAAAAACAAATTATTCGTATAAAACTCTGATCTAAATTAGTCAATAATGGTAAATTCTTCGTATCACTGATTTTTAAACATTTGGATGAATTAAGGCGTACTTCTTAAAATTCGAGGTGAAAGCGACTGCAGTCTTTTTGTGCATTGGGGTTAAAAAGAGCCTGATTAGTGATGAATATTACCTGGGTTCCGGGAAACGACCTGTTAACTGCCGGTCAACCATCCATCCGGGATACTCTGGTGAGAGTGCGCTGATTTCATCCAATTCTTTAATCTCGTCCAGGGAAAGAGATAATCTGGTACAGGCTATGTTATCCATCAGCTGATTCTGATTCTTAGCACCTATAATTACACTTGTTACACCAGGTTTATCTTTGATCCACGATAAAGCTACTCTGGCAGCTGATGCTTTGTATCGTTCACCGATTTTTGTCATTACATCTATAATATCAAAAGCCTTTTCCTTATCAATCGGGGGAAAATCGAAATCATCTCTCCTGCTGTTACCAGCAACTTTTTTATTCCTTGTGTATTTCCCGGAAAGAAAGCCTCCTGCCAGGGGGCTCCAGGGCATGATGCTTATACCTTCACTCAGTGCCATTGGTACAATTTCCCTTTCAATGTCACGGCTGGCAATGCTATAGAAATTCTGGGAAGCAACAAATTTTGACCATCCAAAATTCCCTGCATAGCTATTTGCCTTTACGACCATCCATGCAGGATGATTACTTACCCCGATATATCTTACTTTACCTGATCTTACAACATCTTCAAGTCCTCTCATGGTTTCTTCCAATGGAGTAACCGGATCAACGCCGTGAATATACAGCATATCGATATATGAAAGGCCAAGACGCTGTAAGCTATCATCCACAGAATCGAGGATATGAAGTCTGGACAATCCTACCTGGTTTGCGCCCTCTCCCATCCTAAGCCTTACTTTGGTTGCAATAAATACAGTCTGACGCGAAATCCCGAGATTTTTCAAAGCTTTTCCAAAAAGCGATTCTGCTAACCCTTCCGAGTAGGCATTGGCCGTATCAAAAAAATTAATTCCGTGATCTATTGCTGTCTCAACTAATCTGGTTACTTCATCTTTCGGTAGCTGCCCTATTGCTTTCCAATAACCTTGTCCACCAAATGTCATGGTCCCAAGGCATAGCTCTGAAAGCAGAACTCCTGTTTTACCTAGTGGTTTATATTTCATAATCTTAATTAGCTTAGTTAGCTTAATTATATACTATTTATATACTATTTTAATATCTCATCAGCTGGTGATGACAGATCATTAAACATTTAGTTAAAGGAAATTGTTCGGAAAATTATAATCTTGGTATATTATTATAGTCTTATGGATCGTAGAAACTAATCCTTGCCAAATTGACCTTCATTGAAATTTAAAAAATTATCAGGTTGTCAGACCAGTATGGTATTTTTCCAGACCGACAGTTTCTTCGAATTCACTGACAAATTTCGTAAAAAAGGTTGAATAATCCACCAGATCAAAATAATCATAAGTCTCATCAGGGGTGGAAGGTATATCTTCGAACCTGTTATCTTCAACTGATTTTACCTCTTCTGATTTTGTAAAATCGACACGTTCACCATTAATCCGGTTATAAAAATGCCAGTTCTTTTTCGTATGTGTCTTTAAGATTTCACCGCCAAAAACGTCGTGAATCATCAATGAGATCAGACTATCCTGACCCTCTGTATGCTTTTCGGATTTCAACCTCCGATTGGAATCTGGTGTCAGGCTGCGTTTAAGCGCCTCGTACACAACCATTTTATTAAACATATTCTTTTGCATTTGTGATTTACTGAAAATAATCAGCAAAAATTTTACTTCATTAAACTTTAAAGTAGCTATATACAAAAAGTTTCGCCTTAAAATTAAAACAAATGATATTAAAAATTGTTACAGAATTTTTGTAAAAAATTACATGATTTACATGTTCAGCAAATTTCAAAGACTCTGATGTTAATATGTTAACGTCAGTATATCAGGATTAATCTACTTCATTAAAGCTGATATGTCAACTACAGAGAGAAGGCATTGTTTTGCATCACCGGTAACTATACCTTCTATATATACCCGCGATGCGGGATTCCCATTATAACCAAGAATTACCTCGCATGATTCTTTTGCATCGGTTGAATATACTTTATTGAAAAACCTGTCAAAAACTTCCTGGGACTCTTCGGCTATGAAAAGCTTAAAGTTGCTGTTTACCAGACTAAAACGTTTATCACCAAGCATCTCGGCACCTGTAAAGTTCAGCTCACTGATACTTCCGTCGGAATCAAGTGTAAAATAGCCCATTGGCGCAAAATCGTACAACATCGTGTATTTTCTGAGAGCTGTTTCTGCTGTTTCGTTTGCCTGCATCAGCTCTTCATTCTGCATTTCCAATTCTATCTGGTGCACCTGAAGTTCGTGGAGCAGCTTCACAGCATCAGTTTCCATAGCCAACCTATCCATCTTGAATTGCTTTTTTTTCAGCAATTCTTCCGCATTTCTCCGCAAGATCTGGTTATCAGACAAATTTTGTTTTTCTTTGTTCATAGCATACTTATTTATTGATTGTTAATATCATTCCTACCGGCAATTTCAGTTTATTCATAAGTACTATCACAGACCAATCAGCTTCCGTTATTTTGCCTCCGTCTGTTATTAACTGCATTTTACATGTGGCATCCACCGAATCGTTTAATATCTTTTTCATTTTGTTTTCAGTCTTTTTCCTCAGGGTCTCAGGAATAAACATCTGAATATAATTTTTGTTAAGCATTTCCTCCGGATTTTTACCTAAATATTTTTCAGCCGCCGGATTAACATCCAGTATTTTCCATTCAGTCGACAATTTAATAATAATATCTGAAGAAGATTTCAAAAGCAGGGTATTCATTTGCTCTGTTTCATGAAGTTTAATTTCAATCTGCTTAAGATCGGAAATGTTGAAAAAAGTTATGACAACACCATCTATTCTGTCGTCAAATGTGCGGTAAGGCATAATACGAACGGAAAACCAGCGTCCGTCCTTGCTGGGAATCTGTTTTATTATAAATACTAGTGTCTTAAGTACATTCAGGGCATCAGCAGCTAATTCAGGATATAAAAGGTCAGAATCCAGGTCAGTGATAGGCCGGCCAATATCGCTTTTAATCAGTTTAAATATTTTGACTGCCTGGGTTGTGAAACGACGAACTCTTAATTCCTTGTCAAGAAACAGAGTAGCAATATCGGTGCTGTTGAGAAGGTTTTTCATATCATTGTTCACGTGTGTGAAATCTTCTACTTTTGACAGCAATTCAGCATTTAACGTTTGAAGCTCTTCGTTAAGGCTTTGCATCTCTTCTTTTGAACTCATTAATTCTTCGTTAGCCGATTGCAGTTCTTCGTTGGCAGATTGCAATTCCTCATTCGTAGATTTAAGTTCTTCCTGCGATGTCTGCATTTCTTCAAGAGTATCCTGCATCTTTTCGCGTGTATACCTGAGCTCTTTCTCCAACTCAGTTTTCCAGGTATGGAGTGAAGCTTTCCTTTCTTTCAGAATCTTTGGTATATCATCTGTATTATCCTCTATATCAGTGAATAATATCATTAACATACCATTTAAAGGCTCCGGCTTTTCAATTCTCTGAATACTGACATTTATAGTTTGAGAGCTACCGTTTGTACCCACTTTGATTTTATTCAAAACCGCTGTTTCATTTTTCAACAAAGCTTTGCGAAAAACGGCAGGAAACTCATCACGCAAGCCTTCGCGCAACATTGCAAAAATATTCATATTTGCTTTACCTACAGCAGGTTCGAGATATTTTCCGGTACGTCCGCTAATATATAAAATATCACCATGATCATTTACAAGAACGCCGACCGGTGAATAATGCTGCAATAAAAACTGATCGGCCAGAAACTGAATATTATTAACCGGTTTGAAGGGTTTTTCATTATCAGTTCTCTCTGCTTTTACTTTTGAAGATGCCGTTGGAAAATCAAATAATTCAGGTGTCACGAGAGCAGTGACCCGGCTGAAAATTTTCAGTTTTGAATCAATTGAGGTAAAAAGATGATTCTGTGTACCGAGCGTTTCGGAACTGCCTAACAGCATAATTCCCTCAGGATTAAGACTATAGTAGAACACCCCTATAAGTTTCTTTTGAAGCTCGGGCTCCATATAAATAAGCAGATTACGGCATGACAGGATATCTATTTTAGTAAAGGGCGGATGCATGCAGATATTATGTTGTGCAAACACTACCCTCTCTCTTATTTCTGTATTTATAGAATATCCGTTATCTGTTTTATTAAAAAATCTTTTCAGACGTTCCGGTGATACATCAGCAGCAATTCCGGCAGGAAACATACCTTTTCGTGCTATTTCAATAGCGTCACTATCGAGATCAGTTGCAAATATCTGTAAGGAAAAACCCCCATGAGGATTAACTTTTTCAAGAGCCTCTTTAAACACAATGGCCAATGAATAAGCTTCTTCGCCGGTCGAACACCCGGGTACCCATGCTCTCAGTACCGAACCGGGTTCAAAGTGAGATAGTATTCCGGGTATAACAGTCTCTTTCAGCTTTTCCCATGCTGCAGCATCACGGAAAAAATTAGTTACACCGATCAATAATTCCTTGAACAAGATTTCAATCTCCTTAGGATTATCATTCAAAAAAGATACATAGGAAGATATCTTATCAATTTTATGGATATTAAGCCGTCTTTCAATGCGACGGTAAACCGTATTTTTCTTATAAAATGAAAAATCATTCCCTGTATACCTCCTGAGCAGAGTTAAAATTTTTTCAAGAGAACTTTTATCTTTTGTCTCTATATCCGGTTCAGATATGAGGACAGGAGTATGCATTTGGAATTCAATGAGCCTTAAGGCCAACTCGTTTGCCGGAGCTACGATATCAACAAGGATGGAATTGATAGCATTGCGGGGCATGCTGTTAAATTTTGCGTCTGTGGGATCCTGTACCATTACTATCCCGTTTTTTTCTTTAACGGCGCGAATGCCTAAGCTGCCGTCAGAACCCATACCCGAAAGAATAATACCAATTCCAAGCTCCTTCCGGTCGACAGCAAGCGATCGAAAGAAATAATCAATCGGAAGGCGCAGTCCTCTTTCTTCTACCGGTTTAAACAGATGTAACACCCCTTTTGATAGTGACATTGTTTTATTTGGCGGAATTACATATACCCGATTAGGTTTGACGGCCATTCCGTTTTTTACCTGGATAACTTCTATTTTGGAAATCCGCTGAAGCAATTCGGGTAGCATTCCTTTGTGGGTAGGATCGAGATGTTGAACCACAACATACGCCATCCCGCTGTTTTCAGGCACATTAACCAGTAACTGTTCCAATGCTTCCAGCCCGCCGGCCGATGCTCCGATACCTACAACAGGAAAAAGTCCCGTATTTGAATCAGAAGCTAATTTATTTTTTGCTGATAATGTTGATTTGATCTTACTGGTTTTCACTATATACCGGTTTTAATAGTTAAACTGCCTAATTAACTACCTAAGATAATTCATATTTTGATTAAGGGATCATAAATGGTTCACGTATATTATTCTTTGCCAGTTCGCGAGCCTGCTCTACCCATTTATCCTGTTCTATCCGGCCGGGAATTATTTCCAGTACCTCAGTAATAGTTTCAATATCAGTGTGAGAGAGCTTGCTGATCTGACTGAAAGTATAGATTCCAAGTGTGTTTAATCGTTCCTCAACCCATAATCCAAGTCCGTCAATCAAGGTTAAATTATTAGCCTCATGTTTATGTGCGATACCTAACCTGTCGTAATAAATTCGACCCTGTCTGTCACGGATACGCTTAAGAAGATCTGATTTTTTACCTGCGATCCTTATGAGTTCACGTGCCTGAAGTATCCACTCATCTCTTTCAATTCTGCCGGGGAAAAATTCAATTGCATCAGTGACAGCTACAATATCTTCTTTGGTAAAATTGCTGATCTGCTGAAATGTATATATATCAAGCGCATTAAGTTTTTCCTGAATCCATCCTCCGATTCCGCTGATGATAGTCAGATCGTCTGCTTCTTCTTTTTTGGCAATACCTATTCTATTGTAATAGATGTTGTTCTTTCTTTCACTTATGCGTTTAAAAAGATCGGCCCTTAATTCTTCACTATGAATAAGTTCCTGCGCCTGTTCCACCCATTCGTCTCTTTCTATCCTGCCTGAAAAGTATTCAATCGCATAATTAATCGTATCAATATCCTGAGGTGTGAATTTGCTTATCTGGCTGAAAGTGTAAATATCCAATGCATGAAGTCTTTCCTCAATGAACGGACCGATACCGCTGATCATTTTCAGATCATCCTTTTCTGCTTCTGTAGCAACTCCAAAACTTTTGTAATCAAGCAGATGCTTACGCTGAGCAATATTTACTAAAGCTTCATCCTTTTCGTACAGCAATTGTTCGTTTCTTTTATTTTGAAAGGTCATATAATCTGTTTCGTGAACAGCTTCAGCGTGAAGAGCTTTTAGGGCTCTTACCTCAAGAATGAGTTGTTCTGTCTCCTTTTCCTTTTCACTCTGGTTTTTCTTCAGATCAAATATTTCAGAATCCAGATTGATAATGCGATTAATCAACTCACTCTTTTCTGATTCAATAAGCTTAATCTTCTTTTCATAAACGGACTTATAATAGAGCCAGGCGGTGAGATAAGCAATGATAGCAGCTCCTGCCAACAATAATATTATTTCAATTGTTGCTTCACTCTTTGTCTGTGCCAGAAGAATTATTAAAGCATTCATGATATTATTGTATTAAAGTTATTTCTGATCTTCTGTTTTTTGCTCTTCCTTCTTTTGTATTATTGTCATCTGCAGGCTGCTTTTCGCCCTTTGAGTCTATAATAATCTTATTGGCCGGTATACCCTTTCTCTCAAAATAGTTCTGTAAACTTTGAGCCCGCCGGAAACCCAGAGCCAGGTTATATTCATCAGAACCGAGAGCATCAGTATAGCCGGTGATACTTAACCTGGATTGCAAGTTCTGATCCAAATAGGCTTTTGATTCAGTATAGTACTTTTCTGTATTTACATCAGATTTGAATTCTGATTTGTCAAAAGCAAAGTACATTATCATTTTTTCGGGAAACAGAGGTTGTTCAGGCACCACAGGTTTAGACAGGGTGTCAATCGGGGATATTTCATTGTTCCTGACCTCGCCCGGATGCATGGTTATGGGTTCACCACACAAACCTTTTATTTTACATACATAAAAATGAGTCGAGAACATTGACCATCCAAATAATGCAAGGAATCCTAATAGCAGAATTTTCATTGTAAAAGGTTTATGTTATAATGAAATCCTTCACCGGAAGTAATTAAAATCCTTCAGATTAAAACCATCCGGATTATCATTGGTGATCTTGCGGAAATTGTAATAATAGAGGTTACCCTCCAGGTCAAATATCATTTCGAAGCACTTACCTGCTCCGGCATCCTGAGGCGGACCAACATGAAAATGGAACACAGCCTTTGGCGGATTAGCAGCAAGTTCTTCGTGTATCTCCTCAGTATTAAGTAGTTTAAAATCGTATGGGTAAGCTGCTTTAATTTTCTCCGACGAATTACTATTTGGCGCCATTTTATCTTTGTTCAATAACAAAACCTTGTCTTTAAAACCCGTTGATTTGTTGTAATATTTCAATCCGTTTATAGATATAGGCAGACGATCTTTCTCAAGGATTTTAACATGTTTCTGCATGAATTTTACAATCGCAGGTATTACATATTCAAAATCTGTACCGGTATCGCCTGAATATGTAAGTGGTATGCTGCAGAATTCCGGCATTTTAGTTAAATTATTTGATGCATCTCCCAATACCAGGCTCATGTAATTGTAGCTTACACCGCCCGGATCCTTATCCCAGGCTCCATCCATGAGTACTAAAAAAGAATACTTTGAATCAGTTCGCCGCTTCTCGAATTCACGCAGGTCGATAAACTCATAGTCTGTAGATTTCCAGTATTTCTGAACGGCATCTTTTACATATGCGTTATAAAAACTAACGCCATCTTCAAACACAACACAGGTTTTCGAATTCTTAAACATCCCTATTTGCTGTTTTGTTGCAAGCGGAGGATTGGCCAACAAGGCCAAACTCAGGAACCCAAAAGAAAAAAATAAAAAGTATTTTTTTATTACTGTTTTTATCATAAAGCCTGTTTTACAATGTATTAATATCAATTTTCTAATTGAACTATTTTGTTTTTTTGAACATTTTAAAAATCACAGTATTTAAAAACAAAAATGTTACATAATTCCAACAAAATGTTACATAATTCACAGGTTTGGTGAAATATTAAGAAGAGAAGCGAGAAATTATATATAATGAGGTAGTGTAAATGCAAACCTGCTTCCCTTACCCGGTTCACTCTCTATCCGGATATTTCCCCCATGCAGCTCAACAAATTCCTTGCAAAGCAAAAGACCTAACCCGGTTCCTCTCTCATCATTGGTACCCGGCGTTGAATGAAATGCATCAATTTTAAAAAGTTTTCTCTGGTTTTCGACTGAAATTCCAATGCCATCGTCTTTTACCGTTACTTCAACATATTGTTTTAGCTCGCAAGCATTTATAATGATTTCGCCTTTAATATTTGTATATTTTATAGCATTGCTGATCAGATTCCTGAGTATGGTTTTAACCATCTGAAGATCCGCTGATACATTCAAACCGGGTTCAACGGTATGGTTCATAATGATTTGTTTCTGACCGGCTAAAGTTTTGAGATTTGCAATTTCTTCCTGCAACAATTCATGTAGATTAATTTTTACCGGTCTAAAATTCTTCTCTTTATTTTGAGAAACAGCCCATACCAGAAGGTTATCCAAAAGGACTAACGTGTTATTTGCGGAATTATAAACAATGTCAATATATTCTTCTATTTCCTCTTTATTAAATTCTCTAAGACTTAGCTTCAACATTTCCAGAATACCTATGATTGAGCTGAATGGGCTTCTCAGATCGTGTGCTATAATGGAAAGGAATTTACCATTTGTGGAAACAATTTCCGTCAGCTTTTGTGTGCGTTGTTCAAGCAACATTTCAAGACTGTCATTGAGTTCTTCCATTTCCTGTATTCGAAATAAAAGCTGTTTTTCAGAGGCAGTGGTGGTAGTAGATATAACATGTGATATAACCGGCGATTTTGAACCCTGGCTTCTGCTTAAAACCGGTTTTTTAGCTGGTTTTAATCTAGTATTATGGTCGATTTGTTTTAAGTTCATAATTGTTGATTATCTTTTATTATACTACTCAATTAATAGCCGGGTTATGGTAACTTATATGCCGGAGCTGTTTAAAATGTAAGGGCGTCAGACCTGTCATACTTTTAAACTGGCTGGATAACTGTGCCACGCTGCTGTAATGCATTTTAACCGCTATTTCGGTAAGGTTGAGAATATTGTGTTCCAGTAATTCTTTTATTAGTTCTATCTTATGTTTAATTATGTATTTTTCAATTGTAATACCCTGTATTTCTGAAAAGAGTGTGTTGAGCGAAATGAAGCTATCATTAACATTCAGACTGATGAAATCGGAATAACTGGTATTCAGATCTTCATCCGAACAGTTCTGTAGATCAATAATTGCTCTTTTTAATTTCTCAATAAGCTCATTCTTCTGATGGCTTATCAATTCAAATCCAAAACGTTTCAATGATGCAGACAGTCTCTTATGTTGCAGTGCTGTCAATTTCTTTCCGATAGTCACTTCACCTAATTCCACTGAAAAATAATAAACTCCTAATTTGTCCAGCTGGGATTTAACTATCGTCTTGCAACGATTACACACCATATTTTTAATATACAGTTTCATTATCTTTAATAATTTGAAATAATTCAATAATGTCAGTAATACGGGTAATATTGAATTTTAAAGATCTGGTACATTAAATGAGCTCATGTTTTTTGTAATGAGTCTAAAAATCCTATTACCCATGCTTTAATCAAAACCGAAATATCTGTAAAAAGGAGATTTGGCATAATCTAAAAGTTATTGTAACAATCACGGACAAAGTTAGACTGATAATATGACAGAATTATTACATAATTCCTAAACAAGTTTATATGATTCACATATTTTACGGATTTTAGGGGAGGGTAATCAAAGGCAGAAGCCAGATACCTTCAGGGCATCCGGCTTCATTCACTATTTTCAACATTCCTGCAGGCAACCAACACTATAACATCTAAATATTAACTGATCGTTCGCCTGAAATGCGGATTATGGATTTTCAATTACAATACCATTAACGATTGTTCTGCTGCCTCGAATCACGGTTATTCTGCTTCCTCGAATCGCGGTTGTCCTGCTGCCTCGATTGTTTCTGCCAATAACCTTTGGACCATGTTTTCCCGCGAGGAGTTGACTGCCAGGAACCTTTTACATATGAGTGACCTGGTCTTGGGCTATCCCAATAACCGGCCTTTTGTACGTACACATGACTCTGGCTGTTCCAACCCCAATCGCCATCGATCCAGATTTGAGTATCATATTGCCGTTGCGGTCTGGCATAATCGACATATGATGGCTCTGATGCAACATAACCTCCCATACAGGATGTGAAGATTATTCCTATTCCTGTCAGTAAGATCAAGTAACTAAATATTTTCATATACTTACCGACTCTGGCATAAACACCATTTTTCTTAATATTCGATAATGGTTTCCTGCTTATAGCAAAATGAATCTCATTCTGCAACTCCTCATTTGTTTTCATTTTTGGTTTAATATTAATTTCATTCTGATCTCCCCTAAATAACTCTTCGCCTTCTTTCATAATTACGTTTTTGGTGGTAAAAAATTCACAACACAAAGGTGAGGTTATATATTCCGGAATCTATTACATAACTATTTTAATATGTTACATCATTCACATGTCATATCGGTCACTTTGTTCTCGAAACGGTGCGAAGGTATGAAGGAACACAAAGGAGAAGAGGCAAAATAAACTACTTTTTCAACACCCACGTTAGGGGTAAAAAACGTTATTATGAGGCGACGGTCACTGCTTATCGAGAGTTACTTCTCTGAGCGTGGTTTTGTCGACTCCGAAAACGATTTCATATAATTCAACTGAATTTGAATTCGTTTTGGCCGTCTGCAGACTTTTAAGTGCATTCAGATCTGTTAGCGTATCAGTACTTTTTGATATCAGAGCTGCCAGTGCATCGACAGACTCGCCAACTTTCCCGGTGGAAGTATATCCGAAAGTATCTATAGAACCATCTTTGAATTTAAGATTGATTTTTCTTGAATTCAATCCGTCCCGTATTACCATATACTGAGGATTAGAGAGATCTGGCAGATAGAGGACTGTTGCTTTCACGATCCTGCTGGTCTCAGGATCTCTTTCAACATGCAAAAATGGTTTTACTGTATAATATTTTAATCCTGTTTTTTCAGTCAGACCTTTGTTCGAATAGATCTGCACAGGGGCGCATCCGGCAAATGAAAGGATGGTTAAGCTGACAAATACGGCTCTCATTATGTTTTTCATATTGCTAATTTTAATGTTTGCAGAATTGTGGATTAAAATTAGAACAATAATTTAACTCATGCAAGTGTAGAGACAGGTCTGAGACCTGTCTCTACATCAATATCAGAACTATCTTATTCATATTTAAGCGATTGTGAAGGATTTATATTAGCAGTCCTGATTATCCTGTAACTGATTGTAAGTAATGCTATCCCGAGAGCTATTGTCAGCCCGGCAATAAAGCTGAATACGCCAAGGTTAATTCTGTAATAAAAGTTCTCTAACCATTTATCTCCAATATAATAAATCAGAGGGCAGGCAATAAGAGCAGAAATTGAAACAAGTATGACAATTTCCCGGGAAATTACAACATATATACCGGCTACCGATGAGCCCATAGCTTTCCTCACACCAATCTCCTTGGTTCTCTGTTCAACCGTAAATGAAGTAAGTCCGAAAAGTCCCAGGGTTGCAATGAATATTGCAAGGATAGAGAAGATAACAGCCATCCTGGCATTTTGTTTTTCCTGGACGTACATCTGTTCGAAGTCAGCGTCCAAAAAGTAGTACTGCAAGGGAGCATTAGCTGTATACTCTTTCCACACCTTTTCAATATCACCGATTGTTTTCAAATAATTCTGTCCTGATAATTTCACTGTCAGGTATCCCCACAAAAAGTCATCAGACTGGAAACAGAGAATGTATGGATCTATCGGATTCCGTAATGAAACAAAATTAAAATTTTTCACAATCCCGATAACTGGTATGTATTTTCTTGATCCTGCTTCTCCCGGCTGCACGAATCGCACTTTTTCCGGATCAGTTAATCCAAAATTCTTAACAACACTCTCGTTGATAAGGCATGCTTCCTTATCTGTGGAAAAGGATTCATTGAATGATCTTCCGGAGACAAGTTTCATTCCATAGGTATCGAGATAGTTATAATCCACCCAGTTAGTCACCATCAGGAACGATTCGTCTTTCCTTCCTTCAATTCCATAGCCGTTAGTATTGTTAACGCGTCCGGGAACAGCAGTGGAACTGGCAATATTAGCAACCCCGGAAATACTTTTTACTGATTCTTTAAATGACTTGATTTTGTGTCCCAGAGCCTCAGCCCTGTTTATTACAATCAACTGTTCCTTATTGAAACCAACATCTTTTTTCAGCATAAAATTTATCTGACGATACATTACCATTGTACATACGATCAGCAGAATAGATACAGAGAATTGAAAAACAACCAGTACCCGTCTGAGCCGGCCGTTTTTCATGCCGTTCTTTACACTTCCTTTCAGTACCTCATAGGGATTAAAAGATGAAAGAAAGAATGCAGGATAACTTCCTGCAAGAATCCCCACAATAACGGAGAAGAGGATTAGAACAGGGATAGTGTACCAGTTTGTCAAAAGATTCAGTACCAGGTTTGTTCCAAGCAGATTATTGAAATAAGGAAGAGTTACTTTTATAAAAATCAATGCAAAAACCAGGGAAACGAAAGAGAGGATAAATGATTCCGTGAGGAATTGTGTAACCAGCATGCCTCTCGTAGAACCTCCGATCTTTTTTATACCAACTTCTTTTGCTCTTTTGGAAGCCTGGGCAGTTGAAAGATTCATGAAATTTATTGCTGCTATTAGTACAATAAGAATGGCTATAGCTCCGAAAATCCTCAGATACTTTGGTTCGCTGGCATCTTTAAACTCCTGCTGAATAGACGGATCGAGGTGGATATCTTTAAGATTCTGAAGGAAAAACCTGTACTTGTTACCCTGTTTATTGAAATCTGTTGCAGAGAAACCCATATATTGCTGGAGCTCCGGCCCTACGTATTTAAGGATCATTTCAGGAAGTTTTGCATCCACAGCCTTATAGCTTGAGTTCGGCTTTAAAAGAAAGTACGTACTAAAACTATTGCTTAGCCAGATAGTGAGTTTTGCCCTCGGATTTGTCAGGAAGGAAGTGAGCATGCTAGCCTCAAAATGTGAATTCCCCGGTACATCAGCCATCACTCCGGTCACAATATATCTGACTGTGTCAGAACCTATTTTTACCGGTTTGTCAATCGGATTCTCGTCTCCGAATATTCTTTTTGCGGTCGATTGGGATAATACGACTTTATGAGGAGCATTTAGAAGGTTTTTTGGATCACCTTTTAGAACAGGTATTGAAAAGAAATTAAAGAAAGAGGAATCTGCTTCAATAATATGCTCATCAGTAAAAGCCTGGTTCTTGTACTCGACTACGGATGGGCCTTTTCTGGTCATTCGCAAATAATCTTCAATTTCAGGAAACTCTCTTAACATTGTAGGTCCCATAATCGCCGGTGAAGTGGCAAAAGTAATTTCCTTACCCCCGATTTTTCCATTGAGGATAGCTCTATAAATTCTGTCTTTCTTTGTATTGAATTTATCATAGCTGGCCTCATTAATCACAAAGATCGCAATTAGAAGGCTGCAGGCAATACCTATTGAAAGGCCCAGAACATTAATAATAATATATGCGCGTTGTCTTTTGAATGACCTTAAGGAATGCTTAAAAAGATTGTTTAACATGTCTGTCAGTTTTAGAAGGGTTTTTAACTAATTTATTAAAAGAGATCAGTAAATGATCTTTCTACCTGATCTCGTTTAATAGACGACTTAAAATCAGTAATGCTGCAACGGGATAAAAAATCAATTTCAGATGACCTGATCAGTATTGAATTATCACATCTGGGGCCCGTTTCCGACCTGAATTTTACCTTTAAAGTAACGAAGTTTCAATTCAGTGGATCTGTCAAGAAATTCCTCAATTCCGCAATCCATGCCGCATGGTCCAACCATTTTAATTCTTTCCTCTGTGAACATATTTTCCCCTTTTGAAATCCAAATATTATAAATGTTATTCTACTTTAAAAAAATAATTGAATGTTTTGGTAAGCCATAGCGTTACCTGATTGAGGGAACATTGACATAAATATATTGTTACTTTGTAATATAAAGGTTGAATCATGAAAAAGAATATATACTCGATACAGTCTCGTAAGGTAGTTGTCGTTGGTGCAGGAGCTGTAGGTGCAACATATTGCTATGCCCTCGCACAAAGTGGTCTGGCCGACGAAATTGTATTAACCGACAGGAATGAAGATCTGATGAAAGGCCAGGTACTCGATCTCGTGCATGGACAGCCCTTTTTCCCAACCGTGGTTATCCGTTCCGGCACAATTAACGATTGCACTGATGCTCAGGTTGTTGTAATTACTGCCGGTGCCACACAAAAGCCAGGCGAGACGAGATTGCATCTGATTAAAAAAAATGCTGAAATAACCGGAAGTATCGCAGAAGATATAGCAAAATCCAAATGTAAAGGGGTTATGGTTATTGTGAGCAACCCTGTTGATGTTCTTACTTATGTAGCTCTCAAACGATCAGGATGGGAAAAGGGCCGGGTAATCGGATCCGGAACTGTACTTGATAGTTCCAGATTCAGGTATCTTCTAAGTAACCACTGTGGTGTTGACGTACATAATGTTCATGCCTATATTCTAGGTGAACATGGTGACAGCGAGTTCGCAGCATGGTCTATGACGAATGTTGCAGGTATAAATATAGATGAATATTGCCCCGTTTGCGGCAAATGCTCCGGGTGGAAAAAACATCGCAGGCTTATTGAAGAACAGGTACGTGACTCGGCATATCACATAATAAATTATAAGGGTTCAACCCAGTTTGCAGTAGGACTGGCACTTGTGAAGATTACCGAAGCCATCCTCAGGAGCCAGAATAGCATACTTACTGTCTCCACACTGGTAGAAACAGACTTTGGCATCAGGGATGTTTGCCTCAGTGTGCCATGCGTAGTATCCAATAATGGAGTAAACAGAATTATTGAGAGTCCACTCTCTTCTGTAGAACTTAAGTTATTATCAAAGTCCGCCGGTATTCTGAGAAAAGCTATTGATTCTATATAACGTTCATCTGTTATTTCTTAATCCGTAGATTGTTCTGAAGTGGTAACCATAAACGGCAAACGTAATTGCATCCACTATCAAAGCCGGCCGTCTGAAAAGTGTCCATATCATGAGTTTCCAGTATTCACTCTGCCCTCTGTTTAATATTCCGATTATGATCATCGATTTGAAAAAAGCACCAACGTGGAAAAATTCGATTTTCATTTGCTTGCCGTGAACTCGTTTATAATTCAATAAAAACTGACGTATCCTTGTATAATAGGGCTTTGTGGCATATATATTCTGTATTATCTTTTTATACCCGTCCAAAAGCTCCTGAACATTCATTTTCGGGACAAAGTTCATTGAAAAATCGGTATTGTTCCCGGTAGCTTCTGTTGTTAACCTGTTTTCAGCTTCAAGCCGTTCGTAAAGCTTAGTATGTTTTGGAGCATTTAACAATCCTACCATTGCAGCAACAATACCGCTTTGCTGGATAAAATCTATTTGCCGCTGAAAAACACCTTCGGTATCACTGTCAAAACCTACAATGAATCCACCGGAAACCTGCAGACCGGCTTTTTGCATTTTCTTTACACTCTGGAGCAGGTCCCTGTTTCTGTTCTGACTCTTATTACAGGCATGAAGAGATTTTTCATCCGGAGTTTCGATTCCGACAAAAGTGGAGGTAATTCCTGCTTCAACCATTAAAGCCATAAGCTCTTCATCATCAGCAAGATTAACTGACGTTTCGCTATTAAAAACAAATGGATACTTATGCTTTTGCATCCATTTTTTCATAGCAGGAAGTAGATTATGTTTGATCTCATTTTTGTTCCCGATAAAATTGTCATCGACAATTACTACAGGTCCGCGCCAGTTAAGATTATAAAGTATTTCAAGTTCTTTTAAAATCTGATCTGTATCCTTCATTCTTACCTTGTGACCCAACAGGGTCGTAATTTCACAAAAATCACATGAAAAGGGGCAACCACGTGAGACCTGGAGATTCATAAAAGCATAATCCTTCCTTGACAACAAATGGTAATCCGGCACAGGCGTTAATCTGATATCAGCATATTGGTTTGTGCTATATACTCTTTTCGGAGAATGTCCGGATTCTAAATCTTTCAGAAATGGGGCCAGTGTAATTTCTGCTTCATTCAGAATGAAATGGTCTATTTGTGGATAGTTCTCATATTCCTGTGTAAAAAGTGGGCCTCCGGCAACTATCTTAACTTTATGCTTTACGCACTCTTCGATTATAATGCTCACAGATTCCTTTTGTATATACATGGCGCTGATAAAAACATAGTCTGCCCAAAGTATATCGCTTGTACGGAGCGATGATACATTCATGTCAACTAATTTCTTCTGCCACGATTCCGGCAACATTGCAGATACGGTTATTAAACCGAGTGGCGGTACGGCTGCTTTCTTGGAGATGAAGCGTAAAGCATATTTAAAACTCCAGAATGAAGCAGGGTACTGGGGGAAAATTAATAATACATTCATAGACTATTAATATCGCAATTAAAAAGTTATTTTGTTAAGAATGCCAGTTTCCAGCTTTAAACCACTTATTGCTTTTTTGAAGAAATCAGTATAACGACTCCTCCTACTCCCATTACTGCTATACCAATTAGAGGTGACCAGCTGAGGTGATGTGGTTTGTTTGCGGTGATTTTGAGACTTCCGATATCAACTACTTTCTCCCTGGTAAAGAAAGTGATAGCCGTAAAAATGGTTAATGCTAATCCAACTATTAAAATAAAAATCCCGACTTTCTTCATATTATTTTCGTTAAAATATTGCTGAAAGTTACTAGAAGCTCATACCAGGAACGTTACATAATTCTAAGAAAAAGTTACATTATTTACACGTTGCATAAAAAAAAGAGACTGTACTTTTGAGACAGCCTCTTCATAATAAATGTCTTATATAATATTCAAATTACACCAGTTTAACATTTATGGCATTTAGTCCTTTTTTCCCCTCCTGAAGATCAAATGTTACTTCATCATTTTCTCTGATCTCATCATTCAGACCCGACACATGTACAAAGTATTCCTTTTCTGATGCACCGTCCTTAATAAATCCAAATCCTTTGGAATTATTAAAAAATTTTACTGTTCCTGTACTCATAATTTTGATTTTAATTTTTGGCAAAGTACACATTACAATCCGGATAATGCCCTAATTTTCAATAAATCGCTTCTTTATTATACTATTCTTCAATATTACGCTGAATCTATCAGGTTGAATATTTTAGAATTTAACCTTTTTATAAAAAATCCGTTTGGTAATCTCTGCTGCAAAAATATATATAACTACGATTAATGATAAAAGTAAATATGTTGAAAGAGTGAGCGGGCTGAATCCAAATATATTTCCAAGTGGTGTGAATGGAAAAATCAATGTAATAACAGCAATCGATAAAGTAGCTATTAGGAGATATTTTCCAGGTTTGCTCCTGAAAAAAGGTTTTCTGCTCCGGATAACAAGTACTATCATAGATGCCGAGATAACCGATTCAAGAAACCATCCGGTTCTAAACTGACCCTCATTTGCGTGAAGTACAAGAAGAAGCAGTCCAAAGGTAATATAGTCAAAAACAGAGCTGACAAGTCCGAATGTAATCATAAACTTGCGAATAGCTTTTATGTCCCAGCGACGGGGATAGTCAATCATTTCCTCATCCACGCTGTCAGTAGCGATAGTCATTTCAGGGAAATCAGTCATCAGATTAGTTAGCAGGATCTGTTTTGGAAGTAAAGGAAGAAAAGGAATAAAAAGGGATACTCCGGCCATGCTGAACATATTGCCAAAATTAGCGCTTGTGGCCATAAAGACATACTTAAGTGTATTTGCAAAGGTGGTTCTTCCTTCCCTCACACCTTCAACCAGAACACCGAGATCTTTTTCGAGCAGTACTATATCAGCAGCATCTTTGGCAACATCAGCCGCAGTATCAACTGAAATACCCACATCGGCAGCATGAAGCGCAGAGGCATCATTGATACCATCACCAATGTATCCGACAACGTTTCCGGCTTTTCGCATGGCGATTATAATCCTTTCTTTCTGATTGGGCTCTATTTCAGCAAAAACATCCACTGTACCTACACTTCTGAGCAATGCGCTATCGCTCATCTGACGCATATCGGGACCTGTAATGATTTTAGTATCTGAAAGACCCATCTTCTTACTAATGCTGGCTGCTACAAGTTGATTATCTCCGGTAATAATTTTAAGCGATACGCCAAGGTTTTTTAGGCTGGCAATGGTATCGATGATATTTGCTTTCGGCGGATCAAAAAGGGTCAGAAAACCTAAGAAGGTCATATCCTTCTCGTCGCTTTTGTTAATGAGTGAATCCGCCAGCATATTTTTATAGGCAATCCCTAACGTGCGAAATCCATTATTGCTGAATTCTTCAAAATGTTTCTGAATCTTATCTTTCACGGATGCGAGATCAGCTTTAGTCCCTTCTTTAGTTTCCACAGATGAACACACTTCGAGGATATTGGTCAGAGCACCTTTTGTTAACATCAAATGGGTATTTCCGTGTATTACAGATATGCTCAGTCGTTTCCGAAGAAAATCATAGGGAATTTCATCATGTTTCCTGTAATCTGACAAATCAATTTTACGATAGTTAAGGATGGCTACATCAATAGGATTTGTAAATCCGGTCTCGTAAAAAGCGTTTAGATAAGCAAACAGAAAAACCTTTTCGCTTGCTTCTCCATTAACATCCAATGCTGATTCTACTTTAACGGTTCCTTCCGTGAGAGTACCGGTTTTATCAGAGCAGATAACGTTCATACTTCCGAAGTTTTCAATAGAAGAAAGTCGTTTAACAATTACTTTTTTCTGAGCCATTTTTTTTGCACCGTGTGCCAGGTTGATACTGATGATCGCAGGTAATAACTGTGGAGTTAAACCTACCGCCAGGGCGAGTGAAAAAAGAAAAGATTCCAAAACAGGCCTGTGCAGATAAACATTAATGGCAAATATTATTACCACCAGTATCAATGTAACTTCTCCGAGAAAATAACCGAATCTTCGGATTCCATGTTCAAATTCAGTTTCAGGGGGTTTAAGTTTTAGCCGTTCCGATACCTTTCCAAATTCACTGTTTTTACCTGTAAGTGTAACTAAGGCCTTTGCACTTCCACTTACAATATGAGTACCCATCCATACTGCATTTGAACGCTTTGCCAGAGGAGTATCTTCAGCCAGTACCGATACAGCTTTTTCAATCGGAAAGGTTTCACCGGTAAGCATAGCCTCATCAACAAACAGATCTTTTGATTCAATAAGCAGGCAGTCCCCGGGAACTATATCACCTGCACTCAGGATCACTATATCGCCAGGGATAACATCTTCAACCGGGATTTCCTGTTTATTCCCATCGCGAAACACAGATACTTTGATTTGTACAATTGCAAGCAATTTTTCTACCGCATTGGAAGCGCCGTGTTCCTGCCAGAAACCAAGGAGTCCGCTGATAATAACAATTGCCAGAATGATCGAGGCATCGACCACGTTATGCAAAAACAGGGATAATCCTGTGGCAAATAACAGAATGATAATAATAGGACTCTTAAACTGACCGATCAGGAGTGAAAATGCATCTGATCGTTTTTGTGGTTTCAGACGATTTTCACCATAGGTTGTGAGGCGTATTTTGGCTTCATTTGTAGTTAAGCCGCCTTCTGTCGTCTGAAGGCTCTTAAGTAATTCCGGTACAGGAATGCTCCAGAAGGGATGTGAGCTTTGATCCATGATTTTCCCGATTATTCATTAGTTTCATAAATACGAAGCTTGTTTCTCAGAGCAATAATTTCATCCTGCATGGAACTTAACCGCTTTAATAAATAATTGATAGTTTCAATTCCTTCAAGGTTAATATCAAGCTCGTAATAAAGATGAACAATTTTCTCTAATTGCAGCAATTGGTTTGGGTCAATAAATCCTGCTTCTTTAATTGTTGTGATTTCTATCAATCCGGTTTGCTGCAATGAACTGATAAATGAAATCTCAATATTATGGTTTGCACAAAACTCATCTACCGCTATCAGATAATTTGTTTCCATAAATTATGATTTAGAGATTATGCTTCAGATAACTGAGTAAATAATTTCTTTTGCTTTTCAGTTAGATTTGTTGGGATTTTAACTGAATATGTAATTAGAAGATCACCAAATTGCCCCTCATTCTTATAGACAGGAAATCCTTTATCTTTTAACTTTACTTTGGTCCCGTTCTGTGTTTCCGGTTTTACTCTAAGTTTTACTTTCCCATCCAATGTATCGATTGTGATTTCTCCTCCAAGAACTGCTGTATATAAATCAAGATCCACCGATGTATATAAATCATTCCCCAACCGTTTGAACCTGGGATGATTTTCTATTGAAAATGCAATATACAGATCGCCATCGGGACCTCCATTTACTCCCTGGCCCCCATGCCCTGCTATTTTTATTGTCTGCCCGTTTTCAATACCTGCCGGGATGGTAATTCTGATTTTCTTACCATTTACAGTTAATGTCTGTTTGTGGGTTTTATAAGCATCAATGAGTTCCATTTGCAATTCTGAAGTATAATCTTCTCCCCTGTATTTCACCTGTCTTCTTCTGCCTGCACCTGCTGCACCGCCAAACATAGATTCAAAAAAATCCGAGAAATCTCCGTCATATTGTGACCCGGCATACCTTGCGCCCCGGGAATCTGAAGATTGTTTTTGATACTGCTTTTGTTTTTCAAACTGTTCAGAGTGCTGCCAATCCTTTCCATACTGATCATATTTCTTACGTTTTTCAGGATCGCTGAGCACTTCATTTGCTTCATTTATCTGTTGAAAATTCCTTTTCGCATCTTTATTATTAGGATTTAAGTCCGGATGATACTTCCTTGCCAGCTTCCGATAGGCATTTTTTATATCCCTGGAAGTTGCTGTTTTGTCTATACCCAATAATTTATAATAGTCTATGAAATCCATTTATTTAAAGAATTTTATTGATCAGACATTAATAAAGATGATAATCGTTATATCCCTAAGAAACTGCATAAACATTTACAGCTTGAATCTTATAACAAGAACAATGAACTGACTGAAAAGTTTTTCCGGAATACCAGATGAAAAATTCCATGTTTTGAAAATAAAAGATTCGCTTAAAAAAAGAAGCCACAGACTACATGAAACAGTCCATGAAATCCGTAGCTTATTAAGATATCTCTATTTTCATTGAAAACATCAGCCGGTCAATTGTTTCTCCTTCCTTTATCCTGATTCTGGTTTTGTCCCCGGTTTCTCTTATTATCCTTCCATTTGGAATGCTCCGGATGATTCTTGTTCACAAAATATCTTGAATCATGGCTATCCCGGATTGATTGTCGATCTGACCGATCATCTGATGATGCATATTTAGCCCTGTATTCCTGATGACGCAGGTAAGGTCTTTGATCATTGATAACCACTTTTCTTGAGTTGTACATATCATAATTGTTATAACGTTGTGGTAAATATGATCGGGATATCCATCGGCCATTTTCCATATAGATATACTTGTGCCCTGGTACATAGTAGTAAGATTCTATATCAGGCAGGTAGTAGTATTCAACATGGTCATATCCAACAGGACCCCAAATGGGCTGACTAGCAATATTGACTCTTAGTGTAACTTGCGCAATTGCTGTTTCAGACAAAAGACCGGTTAAACATAAAGCAAATAACAGAATTAGTTTTTTCATAATTTGATACATTTATTTAATTCAAATCGGAAAGCAGTTCGTTTATACAAACTCTTTTAAAAAGCCGGTTATACATATTTAAAGATGTATATCCTTGAGGTAAACGAAAACCCCAAACACTTTAAGAAGCCAGACAATAACAACAATCACAACAACGACATTTAAAATGTTTTTGATTTTGTGATCCATTGGGATATAATTATTGACAAGGTACAGAAGAAGACCTGCAACAATTAATACGATTAAAATAGTTAATAATGGCATAATAATGATGTATTAGTATATTTTAAAGATAACCTGCTTAGTTCCTATAAGTATTACATAACTATTACAAAGAGTTATATTATTCACACATTTCCCGGAAGGCTGACGGGCTTAGGAAAAATTTTTCTTTTTAGGAATCAAAAGATCGTAATTGACAATAAAATTCTGCCTGGTGGTAGTCTTTTCCTGAAGAACCCTGCAACGGTAAACCCGCCTCACAATCCTTGACATACACCACCAGACAGAATTTGAACTTTTACAGCGGACTTCTTATCCGCTCGAAGCAGAACGCCTTGGTATTTTACTTTTTAACTACCAGATCCATACCACATTTCGGGCATTTTCCTGGCTTATCAGAAGTAACTTCAGGATGCATGCTGCATGTGTAGCTTGTGAGACCTTCAGATTTAGTTACTTTCGTTGCAGATTTAACTGTTGTCTTAACAAGATCCATACCACACTTTGGACATTTACCTTCTTTATCCAGTTTAACTTCGGGATGCATAGTACAGGTATAATATACTGAATCTTTCTGCATCTCCATGTTTGTTTTTACCATCTGTTTTTTTGCGGTTTTAGTAGTGTCCTGTGCAAAAACCATTGCGCCGCTGACTACTAAAGCGAATAAGGTCATTAGAATTTTTGTTTTCATATTGTAAAATATTTAAATTTCCCTTCAGTTCCACTGTTGCCTGGTCTTCAGGTTCACTGTTGCCCGAATATGACTATTAGATTTTTCAAAAGACAAAGGTCTGTCCTTTATTTCCGGATAGTGTTACATAATTTTTATAAAAAATTACATCTTTTACACATATAAGGAAATCTTTTATCTAATAGAGTCCAATACAAAAGGTTCCCTTTAACACGTGAATCTTATAACTTATTTTCAAAATTGTGTAATACTTTCACTGTTAGACATTTTCAACTTTGCAAAGAAAATTTCAGTTGAGGTAAAAAATGATCTCATAAAAAAAATAATGTTAATCAAAATATTACCCATTTAACTTGATTCTAAGTTAAAATGCATTGAATCTATTTAAATGACAATAAGTTACATGCATAAGTTAAAAAATATTGCTTTAGTTATTTTCAGTTCCATTATGATCATTGTAGTAGTGGTGATTCTATTCAGATCACCTATCTCTAAATATCTTATCAGTAAGTATGCTTGGAAATATACAGGAAGACGAATTACTATCGACGCGGTTTACATAAATCCAGTGACGGGTTCCATCCTACTCGGCAACCTTAAGATTTATGAACTTAGGAGCGACAGCATTTTCTTTTCGGTTGAAGGCATAAGTGCAAAAATAGCCATGCTGAAATTGCTTTCTAAAACTTATGAAATAAGCCAATTAACTTTATATCATCCAAAAGGAACAATAATTCAAAATGGCAAAGATTTCAATTTTAATGACCTGATTCATAAAAACTCTGTAAAAGATAATCCCGATACAACCAGAGCACCGGTTCATTTCAGTATTCTGAAATTTAAAACAAATAACGGGGAATTTTATTACCGGGAACAAGTGATCCCAATTAATTATTTTATTAAAAATGTAAATATTGAAAGCAGTGGAAAACGATGGGATACAGATACCATTAACGCACAATTTTCTTTATTGCCAGGTATAGGAAGCGGTGATATGAAAGGCGATTTCACGATCAACTTGAAAAACAGTGACTATCGTATTGCTCTGGTAACTAATAAATTCGATTTAAATATTATTGAACAATATCTCAAAGACTTAACGAACCACGGAAGTTTTTCCGCCAATATTGATGCAAATGTAAAAGCAAAAGGAAATCTAAACGACCAGGAAAATATTTCTGCTTCAGGGAACATGACTATTAATGAATTTCATCTCGGGAAAAAACCGAAAGATGATCTTGCTGCCTTTGACAAATTAGTGGTAAATATTACCGAGCTTGACCCAAAGAACCTAAAATATCTTTTCGATACAATATCACTCAGCCATCCTTTTTTCAAATATGAACTTTATGATTATCTGGATAACCTCCAAACAATGTTCGGAAAAAATGGCGGTAACATTGAGAAGGTTAACGCAAATGCCGGAAGTTTTAACCTTATAATAGCAATGGCCCGTTGGGTAAAAGTGCTTGCAAATAGCTTTTTCAGAAGTAATTATAATATTAGCTGCCTGAGAATTTCCAAAGGAGATATTAAATTCAACGACTTTTCTTTAAGTGAAAGATTCGCTTTGGAACTAAATCCTTTGACCGTCATTGCTGATTCTATCAATAAAGATCATAACCGGGTAAAAGTTACTTTAAAATCCATTATTAAGCCCTATGGTAATATTTCAGCAGATTTAAGCATAAACTCCAAAGACAGTTCAGATTTCGATATGCAGTATCATTTTCAGAAATTGGCTGTATCGATGTTTAATCCCTATATTATTTCATACACTTCTTTTCCTTTAGACAGGGGGACCCTTGAATTTAACGGGACTTGGCATGTGAGAAAGGGACTGATAAAAAGCACCAATCATCTGGTTATAATCGACCCGCGCGTAACCAAACGATTAAGAAATAAAGACACAAAATGGATTCCTGTTCCGTTAATAATGACATTTGTTCGTGAGCGTGGTAACGTTATTGATTACGAAATACCGATTACAGGTGATTTAAAGAATCCTAAATTTCATCTGTATAATGTATTCTTTGATTTGTTTAAAAATATATTTATAAAACCCCCTACGACACCATATAGATTTCTGGTGAAAAATACCGAAACTGAAATTGAAAAATCGATAACATTGAATTGGGAGACCCGGCATGCAAAACTTTTACCTGCCCAGGAAAAGTTTATCGGGGAAATGACAGATTTCCTGTTAAAAAATCCCGACGCATCTATTAATGTCTATCCACAGCAATATGCAATTAAAGAAAAAGAATACATTCTTTTTTTTGAAGCGAAAAAAAAGTATTACATGGCGATGAATAATAAAGATGCCGGATCTTTCGGTGCGGAAGATTCTGCAAAGGTTGATAATATGTCTGCAAAGGATTCATTATTTGTCCGCTATTTAAACAACCGCATAAACGACTCTCTCATATTTACCATTCAGGAAAAATGCTTCAGTATTATTGATTCAGCTTTTATCAATACCAAATTCAATCATTTGATTAAAGAAAGAGAAAACTCTTTTATTTCTTTATTTAAGAAAAGAGAAGTGGATAAACGGGTAAAATTTTTAAAAGGCGAAAACGTCGTTCCTTATAACGGATTTTCATTCTACAAAATAGAGTACAGGGGAGAATTTCCTGCCCCCTTACTTAAGGCCTACCAGAAAATGAATGAATTAAATAATGAAGCGCCAAGAAAAAAATTTATGCAGGAACGAAAGTCAATTAATAAAATATCCTTAAAGTAATTACTCCTCCTTATCAGGTTGTTCCGGGTGTGAATTATATAACTTAAATATTAAATTATGTAATTCTTATTTGCCTCATAGCATCTAACTTTGTTTCAGTAATTTATAATCTATTTTATAGCCTTAAAACCTACAAAGTATAACATAATTAAATCCGGCAACCTACACAATTATCAATATTCTCTGAAGTAATAATTTTAAAAAAACACTATCGTGGTTAATGAGACAGGTATCATATTAAAACAGGAAAAAAGGGCAAACTTAAATCTGCCCGGTGATTCGATCAATTTAGTCGCCACGACTGAGGCAATTAACATATTGATAGCAGAAATGGGCGAAGGTTTCTATAATTATGTCAACACGATAGGATTGGCTAAAGATTCCGATCTGATTGTACTTTCTTCCCGGCATAGTTATTATTATGATGCCGATGAAATGAATAATGCAAAAACTGTTATTAACCTGAAAGAACTTAATAAAATAGAGGGAATTAAAAGTCTGCTTAAATCATATCTGCATTATCTGCCACAAAGTAGCAATTTTGTCGGGTATTTTGTTGATAATGAGAAGATTGACAGATATGTAGTAAGAAAGAATTCATCTTACTTCACAAATAAAAAATTATCTGATGATATAGAAAATGGTATAGTCTCCAGCATTCCATTTCTAAACATGTTGTATAGTGTAATGGATTTAAAAACCAATACTTACATGTCAGAAAGAAGTGTTACATTGCTTTTAGAAGATTTTGGCTTTAGAGTATTAGACATGACTGAATATAACGGACTTACTTTTTTCCACTCCCGGAAAGTCAGGAATACATATAATTAACTATCGTCTGAGTACAACATAACCACTGACAGTTTTACCACTTACTGTCTTAAGAACATAAAAGTAAGTATCATCAAACAGAGGATTTCCATTATTGTCAATTCCGTTCCATAAATTATTATAATTATCTTTTTTATAAACCTGAACACCCCTCCTGTCAAAAATTACCAGATCCATCTTATCCTGGACTTCAGCTCCTTTAATAACCAGATAATCATTCTTCCCATCCATATTAGGAGTTATTAAGGAAGGAATGATCAGATCATGAACAGTTAAGGTGACTTTAGCGGATGAGGCAGGACAGACTCTGTTTGTCACAGTCCATAAAAAAATGTTCTTGTCAGCTGAAAGTCCTGTTACTACGGTCTTTGCATAGGTTGAATCAAGAAACTCACCCTTACCTGATATTAATGACCAGACGCCAGTTTCGTAACTATGATCCAATTCAGCATCCATAGTTGTTGCAAACTGATGAGTCAGAACCTGGTCAGTCCCTGCATTTACAATGGGAGTCCGGTAAACAATAACTGTTACCGGTTTGACAGTAAATAAACCGTCAGTTGTAGTACCTTTGATATAGTAGGTGCCATCAGTCGCGGCAGCAGGCGTTATATATGGTATTGTAGCACCGGCGTCAGCCCAGTATGTGTATGTCAGATTCAGGTTTGAACCTGCTTTAATTCCTGGAGCTGTGATGTCAACGGTTGCTGGAAAGCATACAGGCGCCGGATTGGTAATGATTAGTATAGGTGTTCCTGTTAAGGAATTAATTGCAAAACTTGCTGATAAGGCTGATGTACATCCGGCTGAGTTGGTCACAGTGAAATTATAAATTCCTGGTGTAAGACCTGAAATTATTGTGGTCATTCCTGTTCCGGAAGAGATTACATTGCCGGGAGTAAGTTTTAATATCCATGTTCCACTGGCAGGTAACCCGCTAAGAGCTATGCTTCCTGTGGGTAACTCATTAACAGGCTGAGTGATGGTACCAATTAATGGAGGTGATGGAGGTACCGGTTGAGGTGGAATTATCACGTTTGCTGACATTACTGATAAACATCCGGAGGAGTTAGTCAATGTAAAATTATATATTCCACCGGGAAGATCTGTGAGGGTTATACTTGTACCTGTACCACTTGATGTTACAGTTCCGGGATATCGGGTCAGCATCCAAACGCCAGTTGGGGGCAAACCATTCAGCACCACACTTCCGGTCGATAATGCACAGGTTGGCGCAGTTATTGTTCCAACAAGGGGTGATGCCGGTATTACAGGCTGGGCTGATATTAAAATGCTAGCTGATGGAGGTGAGATACACCCGACCGAATTGGTTACGGTAAAGGTATATATTCCTTCAGAGAGATTTGGAATGGTCGTACCAGTTCCCGAACCGGTTGTCGAAATACTACCGGGTGTACGGATCAGTATCCATGTTCCTGTTGAGGGTAATCCTGATAATGTTGCACTACCGGCAGATAGGGAACACGTTGGCTGAGTGATCGAGGTAACAACTGGTGCTGTGGGAGTTGACGATGGAGCTGTGATAACTACAGGAGAAGATGCTATTGAAACACATCCTGCTGTTGCAACAGTAAAGGTATAGGTGCCCGCTGCAAGACCAGTTATTGTTGTACTGGTTCCTGTACCTGTCGTAGTTACACCACCAGGACTTTGTGTTAATGTCCAGATCAGGATATTCGGCAGAGAATTCAATATAACACTTCCGGTAGGAACGGAACAGGCAGGCTGAGTGATTGCTCCCACTCCCGGCGCCGAAGGGGTAACATTAACCATCAGTGAATAAAAGGCTGTAGCAGGTTCACAAAATGAGCCAACAGAATTATAGGTCGATAGCATAATGGTTACTATTTTGTTGGCATCTCCCGCTGCCGGAGTATAGGTAAATGCAAACGACTGGGTGGTTGTAGATGCAGGGCTAACGGTACCGGTACCATTTTCCGTTATGGTTACACCAGCCGCACTCCCTCCAAAGGTATTGCCACTTACAGTAACAGGTGTTGTTCCGCATGTGTTTCCACTAATGCTGCTTAGTGTCAGTGTTGGGGGATTTGTACATCCGCATGATACCTGAAAACTTGAACCAGTTGTTGTGCATCCTGATGAATTCCTTACAGTAATAGAATAGGTACCATTAACTACATTGGAAAAAGATGTTCCAATCTGGTATGTACCGCCATTCAGACTATATGTAAGACCGGTTCCGACAGGACTGATTACAGTTACTACTGCCTTACTCAAACCCAGAGTACAATCTACAGTCTGTGCGGGAACCGACGGAGATACAGGTTGTGCAGGGATAACAACATTTGATGATGCAGATGAGATGCACAACGCTGCATTTGTAACTTTAAAAGTATAAGTACCCGGGGCAAGACCTGAAATTGTAGTTGAAGTACCTGTACCAGTAGTTATTACTCCGCCAGGAGTACAAGTAAGTGTCCATATTCCAGTTGAAGGCAAACTGCTTAAGACCACGCTTCCTGTCGCTAATGCACACGTCGGTCTGGTGATTGTTCCAACAACGGGGGCTGAAGGATTGGCACTTACAGTTAATGTATAGGTTGCTTTTGCTGCGACACAGCCATGGGGATAATCAGTAGTTACCGTTACAGTAACAATTTTACCATAATCTCCGCTTTTTGGAGAATAAGTAAATGAAAATGGCGATTTTGATGCTGAAGTAGGGCTGACTGACCCAGATCCATTCTCAGTTATTGTTACTTTTGTTGCACCGCCTCCGAAGGTATTGCCGCTTACCGTTACGGCTGCTGTGCCGCATGTACTACCACTGAGGCTGCTTAATGTAACTGTGGGAGAATTCGCACATTGTTGCCCCGATACATTTATTGAGATCAATAAAAAAAGACTAACCAAAAGAAGAACTCTGGTCATTTTTTTTATGTGAGTAATATAATCTGTAAGATACAACAATATAATGACATAAAGGTTCTCCAATTATTAAAAAAAAGTAATATTATTGGTAGATTATCATTGAATTGAGCTAATTTATATCCGGAAATATCCGATCACCATTTCCTCCTGGACGCTAACAATCCGAGCAGGAAACCGATACCTAAACTAATCAGGATCTGTACCCAATTCAGATGTACTGTACCCATTGATCCGCCTCTATGCATCATTCCGGTCATCCATGGACCGCCTCCCAATAACAGAAAAGCTACAATTATGACTATAACAGCAATTATATATATTGCTGTGCTGTTTGTATTTACAAATCTTCTTGTGCTCATTGGTTCCTCCTTAGCTTTTTAATAAACTATAAACTATTCTTTTTCTCCATTCGGAATAAAAAAGTCTGGTTTAATTCCCCTTGGAAAAGAGTCTGTATTATTAATGATAAAGTTAGGATGCTGAAATGTTGTTCGTGTTACACAACTTTAATAAATAGTTGCAAAATTCACGCATTGACAATAATCTAGTGATAAGCTGGATGCTAAAAAAAGAGGCTTTCTCGAAAGAGTAGCCTCTTTTTTTTACTGAATCAGATTATATTTGGTTGAGATTCATCATTCATTTACCTGATAGTGTTTCTCTAGGTTTCGGGTTTCTTTCAAGAGGTAAGAAAAGTTACTTCTGTAAGTTGGAGATTGATTAAGTACAATCTTGCTTCCAGATCATTACAGCGGTTGACGATTCTATGAAAATCCATTTTAAACAAAATACAAACAAAAAGGTTGTCTCATTTTTTTGAGACAACCTCGACTGTGTTGTTAAAGATCGGAACTTTAAAGAATTGTATTGCGAAAAACTACAGGTTTGATCAGAGTGAAACCATTAAAAACCCGGATATCATTTATAAGTATATGTTACATTTCCGTTTTTGCTTACAGGATATCCATTTGTATTATACGCATAAGAGTTATTGGTAATCTGAATTTTATTGGAAGCTTGCACAGTATTCGAATTAATTGTATAGGTCTCTTTAATAATATTATTCACGTTTGTATTAATTCCGGGTATCATCAATTGTCTGAACGATTTAAATGGGTTTTGCTGGTTGTCATAAGCATACTGGGTAGTTGTTATCAACTCAGCGACTCCTGTGGCTGGCAGATTATATAGCGCTTCGGTGATTAAATTTCCTTTAGCGTCGTATGAATAATCAATATAACCCGTTTCATTGTTCTCCCAGTACATCATTTGCCTGTTGATTCTGTTATTGGCATCATAGCTGAACAACGAATATTCAGAACTGGTAGAAGACGGCCTTGTATATGTTGTTTTAATCAGCTGTGCATCACCATTATATACATAAGTGATTGTACCACCTTTACTTCCGTTAATAGGAGTAATCCAGTCTACCCGGTTCATAGCAGTCTGATAAATCTGGAGATTGCTGCTCAGAATATCATCATTCCCGTAAAAATCACTGCTTACTAATTGGTTATTGCTGTTATAATGGTGTAGTGTGAAATCGTATCTGCTTTTTTCTTCACTTATCAGATTCAGACCATTATATATATACTCATCGCTTGATTGATTATCAGTCATAACTTTACTCAATAAGGCTATATTAGAATTCGCAACAATTGATAATGGCTCTTTTTTACATGAAATAAATATTGAAACAAGGACCAGACAGAAAGAAATAATTTTAAATTTCATAGCATTTCATTTTATGCATAAAATGTTCATAACAAATCTCAGGTTATTTTGGTATCCCTGATCAGAACTACTTATGTCTTGATTTTCAAACTTTTAGTTCATTGCACGCCGATCTTATTGTATAATTAGATCGCCTTTTATTGACTTACATGCATAACCAAAAACGTGCAAGTGAAAATAATATTGTCCAAAAAAAATAATATAAATAAATTATTAGTGTAATAATATAGGATATGTGGCGTTTATTAACCTGTGTTCGTCAAATAATTTATAACATTAGTCAAATACGTTTAGAAATGAGAAATTCACTTATAATACTTTTTCTTTTCATTAGCTTTACCATATCAGGAGCAACTTATTATGTTTCACCTAGCGGAAGTGATTCAAATCCTGGCACTATCAGTCAGCCGTTTTTTACTTTAAACGAAGCATGGTCACATGTTATTGCAGGAGATATTATCTACATGCGTGGTGGGACTTATAACTACGGTGCTACAGGAACTTCATTAAGTGGAAAAGATGGGGCGGCAGGCAACCTGATAAGTATTATGGCCTATCCGGGCGAACATCCGGTTATAGATTACCAGGGTACTGTTCGCACCAGTCAACTTATTGGAATCTCTATTACCAGTGCAAGTTATTTATATCTCAAAGGAATAAGGGTCACAGGAATCGCTCAGGCATACAGTGGTGGTACTTACACTAATCAATACGGATTAAGGATAAACAGCAACGTCAGTCATTGCGTCTTTGAATTAATGGAAACAGATCACATTGGTGGTTGGGGTGTAAGCAATTGGGGACCCTCAGGCGTGCATGATATTCTGTACCTTAATTGTGATAGTCACCATAATGCAGACCCCGGAAGTGGCGATAGTTATTCTTATGGTGGTGCTGATGGATTTCAAAATGAAGGTTCGGCAACGGGTATAACTTTCCGTGGATGCCGGGCATGGAGCAATAGCGATGACGGTTGGGATATGAGAACTTGTGATGGAATATTTACTCTTGAAAATTGTTGGTCATTTTGGAACGGGTATAGAGAAGATGGTTATACACCGGGAGGTGATGGTGAAGGTTTAAAGTTAGGTAATAGTGCTGTTACTAATAGAAGTGACACCCGAAGATTTATCAGAAACTGTTTAAGTTTTGAAAATCGATTTACAGGAATGGAAGCGGCACCAGATGAATACGGATATGTGGGAGTTGAGGTATATAATACGGTAGTTTATCATAATGGAGAAGGTATTAACTTTAACTATTCCGGCCCCACTCTTATTAGAAATTCTGTGTCATATAATAATGGCAGTGCTGATCGTATTGGTGGAGGTGGCGGTACTTGTACCCATGACCATAATAGTTTTGACTCATCCCCTGCCATTATAGTTTCTAACGCTGACTTTGTAAGTGTTAGTTCTAAGGGAGTGAATGGTGCAAGACAATCAGATGGGAGTTTACCAGTTAGTAATTATTTAAAACTTGCCTCAGGATCAAAATTAATAGATGCAGGTGTAGATAACGGGCTTCCATTCAGCGGTAAATCCCCGGATCTTGGAGCATTCGAAATCCAAACCAGTGCAATAACTCAAGCTATTCCAATTTATTCGTCATCAGTTGTAGAAAATGCAACTCCGTCACTTCTGTCAATGACTTATAATATGACTCTGGCTAACGTAGTACCTGCTGCTTCAACATTCTCGGTTCGCGTCAATTCTGTAGCCATAACTGTCAATAAAGTTGAAATATCCGGAACCAGGGTTCTATTAACTTTACCAAGTGCGATAAAATTTGGTGATATTATTACTGTCTCATATACAAAACCTGCCAGCAATCCATTGCAGACCACCACAGGCGGTCAGGCTTTAAGTATTTCTGCCCAATCAATAATTAATAATTTAATTAACCCAGTTAAAGATGCGATACCAGGTGCAATCACAATGACTATTTCTCCTAATCATATCCACCGTATAATCAATATTCTAATGCAATATACCAATTCATTTTCTATACAAGATCCTGCAATGTCACCCCAGATTATCAGAATCTTTGATATTTCCGGAAAGCTTTTTCTTGAGAAATTGTTAGTCACAGGTATCGCAAACATCAAGCTTCCAATAAATCTTAATTCAGGTTTTTATACTGTTCTGATTTTTTCGGGTGGTTTGCAAATGGCTTCACAAAAAATAGTGGTTTATTAGTAATTTAATATATACTACTATAGTATTAACACCATTTTTCTTTTTCAATTTAATATTTAATGAAGCTCCCCGCGGCAAGCAGCGGGGTATCTTAAAACAAAACCAACTGTTTACTTTGATGCAAAACAACGTATTCTTTCTCAAGCCCTTGGTCTCGAACATATTTCGAGATACTCGTTTCATCTCCAAATTTACTAACCGTATTCACAAAATATCCATCTGTCCAAAATTCACCACCCCACAATTTCTCTTTTACTTCAGGATGTTTCTTGAATACTTCTCGTGCAATTATACTTTTTACCATCCGGATTATCTCGCTCGCGCTAATTTTGGGAACAGATTGAACCAAAAAATGAACATGATCATTATCTGTCCCAATCTCAAGAAAATGAATCTCGTATCGCTTCTCAATCTCAAGACAGGTTTCTTTCAAAGTCATATCAACTGCTTTACTGATTACAACCCTTCGATATTTCGCTGGACAAACATAATGATACAACAAAATTGATACGTTATGCGATTTATGTATGTACTCACTTTCACTCATACATACAAAGGTATTACTTTTACGCAGCAAGCTGCGGGGAACTAACCCCGAATGAGATTAGA
>Ga0209744_1000015_pt1 | contig 52142 bp, 42 predicted proteins | sample BarGraNGADG00311_2_FD_184494 | JGI IMG/M metagenome (GOLD analysis project Ga0209744, IMG submission 184494) | Arctic peat soil microbial communities from Barrow, Alaska - Barrow Graham LP Ref core NGADG0004-311 (SPAdes) (version 2) | ecosystem: Environmental > Terrestrial > Soil > Wetlands >... | reverse complement strand
ATTTTAAAGGTAAATGGTAGTTTCCACTATTCTTCTTCTAATCAAATATGTTATTGAAGAGCAGGGGCTGAGGGTTTTTTCTGAAAGTTATAGTTTTGAGATAGTATAAGATCAACATTAAAAAAGTAGCCAACATATTTTCTGTGGGCATTCCATTATCTCTTACTCTCAATTTTTCTTATTTTATCGATCCCTTATTGAGTATTTCCTTATAACAAAGTTCAATTGCAATTGCTCTGGGTAGCATTAGCTGATTAGAAAGTTATAATCTTATGGCATTCCATCGTTAACTGAGTAAGTTCTTTCATAGTGCTTAATTCAGCACCTTCGACAAGTTTCAACTCTTTAAGTCCGCGGGCCTCTGCACATGATCCGCAAAGTTTAACTTTACCATTCTTTGATATAACTGATTTAAGCATTCTTTCAATATTATAATACCCATTTGGAGTATTCTGATTGGGTAATGCACAGGACACAGCGTCAGCCATCAGAAATACACACAAATCTGTTCCATCATAATCTTTCTGAATCTGCATTGCCAGTCGTAATGCATTGTATGCCTTTTCAGTCCCATAAGGAGCATCATTGATAAGGATTAAATATGATTTTTTCATGGTGCAATTTTTTTGGCAATATAGCACGTTTTCGGATCGAATAGGTATTTTACTGTTTTGCTTCCAAATGATCGCCACAACTGCATTCCTTGCCTCCGGCTTTTTCAAAAGCTTCCTTTCCTTCAGTTATGGAAAAGTAAATAAGACCAGCAGCACCAATAACATCGGCATAGGCGAATCCTGTAATTTCATAAACAAGGCTTGATCCAAGAAGAACCAAAGACATATATACACAAATCCTGGTACAATTGGAATCTGCAATTATAGGTTCAGAATTTAGTTGCTTGCCTATTTTCTTTTTGGCAGTCATCAGCCAAACCATTACTACTATTGAAACCAATGATATAATTACACCCCATAATGTTGTTGTGGGTTTGTGATGGTTGATGAGATTTAATATTATTCCTGTTAATAAGCCTGCTGATAAAAGATAAAATCCAGTGCCTGTAATCTTTAAGGCTTTTATCTCGAAGGTACTTTTCGGACTTTCCGGGTTTTGTCTGATGCGTAATATCATAATGGCAATGCCAATACCCGACATTACTTCAATAAAACTATCTACACCAAAACCAAATAAGGTAAGGGTTTCATCTTCGTAACCTAAGATTATTGATACTATGCCTTCTATAACATTGTAAAAGATGGTAAAGAAGCTCAATTGGTGAGCCCGTTTATAAGGTCTGTTTTCTTCTGTTTCCATTTTAAAGAATTCTTAGGTACTTCCTAAACTCTGGAAAAGTCTGCTCAATTCATATGATTATGCACCATAATTTCATTATCAGACTATAGCAAGTCATCTCATGGTTTAATACCTGTTTTATTAAACGCTGATTATATTACCTTGATGTATTCAGGTGACACGATATAACATCAAAAGGAACTATTTGTTTATTTACGACCTGATTATAAGACAGGTCCTCTCGTGTTATTTAAAATTAATGCTGCGCAATACTGAAAACACGATTATCAATTTTTTTACTTTCTTTAACACCTTTTAAATGATACACTTTATACCAGCCGAAAACACTGTCTTCAATGGATTGTTGTTTAGTTATGTCTGTTAAGTTTAATCTAAGGCCGGACAAATGTAAAGAGTTCAGGTTCCTGCCAGGTAATGTCCTCTTTTAATTTTTCAACATCCTGATAGAAATTGATTATACTATTCTTTGTTTGTGAGATTAAGTTATTTATTAACATTTTTTTACTAAATTAATACCCAAAAGTATCTTTTTAAACTTCAAGCTTTTTGAATATCTCCTTATTATGGACTTAATACGACTTAAAAAGACAATTCTGAATACTGCTTCCTCAATTTTGTCACACCGCATCACGATTGCTGTTCTGAAAGGTATTGCAATATATTTTATTATAACATTTGTGTTCGGGTTGCTATATTACTTTTATGACTCCCTAGACTTTAGGTCGGCATCAGGATTTAATACTTTTCACTTCTTCGATTACATTTATTTTAGTGCTGTTACATTCACAACAATCGGATACGGTGATATTGTTCCTAAAGCAGGAGCCGGACATTTAATTGTTTTTATTGAATCATGTTTTGAGTTGACCTTTTTCCCGGTTTTTGGAGGCTATATTGCTTACAAATTTCTGCAGAGGCCTAATGATATCCTGTTGACGGATAATTTTTTTATCCGTTACAGAAATGAACGTATTTATCTTTCTTTCAGGGTTGGCAACAAAGGGAAAAACTTAATCGACTGCACTGCAACAGTTGAGTTAATTCAGATTGCGAACAATGTGAAACGGACATTATACAGAAGAGAAATTAATGCCCCTTTAGTAGAAATGACTTGGTATTTGGAAATCCGACTGGACGGAGATGAAAATTCACCAGCTCTTCAACAATTTAAAACACTAATTGCAAATCCTGACACATCTCTGATCCGCACGACAGTTTCAGGATATGATTCTAATACAGGAAACCTGGTTCATGTTTTCAAGTATTATACAATGGATAAATTAATATATGGCGGAATATTTACAGACGTTTACAGATGGGAAGGAGTTATACGAACAGAGCCTGACTGGACTCACTTTAATAAGGTTATCCCCTTATCAGTTACCGAACGACAAATTATTGACAACCTCTTATATTAATAAATATTCACGGAAGAGCATCTGCCAATAACAATAGTTATCCGGAATAAATTGACCAGCCAAAACCAAAGTTAAATACTTGTTGTTTAGTTAAGTATGTTAAGTTTAATCTGAGACCAGCCAAATGTAAAGATTTCAGGTTCCAGACATGACGGGAAAACAAAAAGTGGAGATAGATCTAATTTCTCAGGCACCGAACTGACTCCCCACGTTGCCTGGGACTGCTGCTTCTGCCTAAACTGCTACTCATTGAAAGGTAGTGGTCAATGGCGCTGAGAGACTTGCTTTCTGTCGAACTCCACCATATACCAATGCTGCCAAGGTTGAGAAACGTACCATTCTCAACTCGATAACCTCCCGGGAGACCTATAAACCCGGATTCATTTGTCCCATTATTACCTTCGCTCCATCCACTTGTGCTTTTCATTCTTTCACCGGCAGCTTCTTTTCCTCCTGAATAATAAGTCAACTTTGCCCAATCAGTATCACTGGATAATGCCCAGCCGGCCGGAGCTAACACTCTTGGGTCATTCACTGCATACCAATTGTATAGTTTGCCGTATTTCGGACCGTTTGCCGGGTCGTTATTATAGTAACACCATGCAGGTTTTCCTGATTCGCCAGCTGTTTCCCATTCTTTATTGGTTCTTGCTTCAGGAATCGAATCGCCATTTCGGAAGGTGCTTACATTCAGGTTTGCTACTGCCCAGGTTGCTGTACCGATCGTTACAATTCCTAAATCTTTGCTCTTATTATCTGTTTCAGATATTGAACTCTTTTGGATGGATTTTGACTTTGTCTGTGTAGATTTTGAACCGGTTTGTACAGACTTGGTTTTTGTCTGAACAGATTTAGTACCTGTTTGTGCAGACTTGGTTTTCGTCTGAGCAGATTTAGTACCTGTTTGCGTAGATTTTGTTTTTGTCTGTGTAGATTTTGAACTTGTCTGGTCAGAAATTAATCTACCCGGATGATCGATATTGCCTGACATACTTCCATAAGAAAATAAAAATATGAAAATACCAGTTATTGTGATAATCGTTTTTGCTTTTCCCATATCTGTCTTCTTCAAATTGCGGTAAATGTTTTGTTATTCTCAAGGACCAATGGTGATTATATAATCATCATCATTGGTTCTGTACTAATCGTATTATTAGGTGGATATCACATAACAGATCCTTTTTCATTTATGAAAAACTTTAGCCTGTGTATTTGCTGAGCATCAGATATTAAACGTGCTAAGAAAGACTTTATTATACATGTTAAGGTCATCTTAGCGTTAAATGGCGGTAAATGAGTCCGGATCAGAAGGCCACTCCTGCCATCTGGCTCCCCCGTAATTATTTTTCACACTGAGTAATTGCACTCTTGAAAGCTTCGGCAATATTTTTGCCTGTTTCAACATCGTTTGCCTCGAATTTTACATCGGTTCCCCAGGCTTGCTGTGCCCCATTTTTATATACTTTAACAAGTTTTTCTTTGTTTTTGCAGTGTAAGGTCACTACTACATTTTTCCCGCTTACTTTTAAATCGCCTATTAGCTTATTCATATCGGGAAGGGCAAATTCGTAGATTTCATCCGTTGTTTTGCCTTTATCGTCAATATTGGAAACTGTAAAGGAAATTTTACAGGGATCATTATTGGTGAGCTCTATCTTTTGCTTTACCTCTTTCCCTTCGCTTTTCATATCGCCTACATTTTCCGTGATAAACTTTATGGCAGATTGTTTATCGCCCCAAACCTTTTCTTTCGGCTTGCCGCTGCTGGTGAGGTACTTAATGGCTTCGGCTACGTCCTGTGCCTGTTTGGCATCGAAAGTCATGATTTTTAATCCATCGTCAAATGCCTGTTGTTTGCTTTCTTTAAATACTTTTACGAACAACTCTTTGCCTTTAACTGATACTTCCACGTTCAGATATTTACCCGCTGACCCAATTTTTACTGTGGCGGGATCTAACATGTAGGGGTAAAATTCAAATGATTGTTCCACCATTACTCCTTTCGCATCTGTTTTTTGCAGCGCATATTTGACATTCAGAGGTTCGGTTGAAACTGAGCTGAAATTTAGCTTATATATGTCGGTACCTATAGTTTCTCCGGTTAGCGTATTTGTCAAAAACGTAACGGCCTCACCAATGTTTTTCCAGGTAGCAGGCTTAGTTTCGGAACTTTTTATGGCTGCTTTAAAAGCTTCCACCATTTCACGGGAAGTTTCTATATCGGCAGTTAAAATATTGATCTCATTTTGAAACTCCTGAAGTGTGTTGTCTTTATAATACCTGATGAACTTTGTCTTGTTCTTTGTTGTGGGAACGACAGCTATCTTTTTCCCGCTTACTTTAAAGTTTAAACTGTTTGCATCGATGTCGTTAAGATAAAATTCGTAACGTTCCTCAATGGATTTTCCTTTCGGATCGGGTTCAGCATAAGTAAATATCGATTTTGTTCCATTTCCCGCTGCGAAATTGATTTTTTGGTTCAGCGTTTTCTTCTCTAATGTCACTTCTGTGATGTTTTTCGTAATAAAATCGAGTGATTTCTGCATACTGCTAAAATCAGGGATCACCGGTTTGCTTTTTTCAATAGCTGTTGAAAAGGCAGCAACGATATTGCGGGCCTGGTCGATATCTTCCGCGATGACTTCAAAATTATTATCAAAGTTTTGCTGTTCATTGTTTTTTGTATGCTTAAAATAAGGGTTGTTTCCATTGGTTTCAACTGAAACCGAAAGTTGTGTCCCGCTGACCTTAACTGCTAATTTTTTTTTGTTGATATCGAGGATACTGAATTCATATTTTTCTTCTGAGGAAACGCTTTTCTGATCGGTTTTTTTCAAGGTAAAACTGGCCAGGTATTCCTTGCCTTCACCAAATGAAAAGGATTGTTCGAAAGTTGCCGTGCCTGTATTTATTTTGGGAATGTTGTTTTTAAGCCAGTTCAGCGCATCTGTATTTGTATTCCATCCTTTCTCGCTTGAATTGACCAATGGTATGGCGGTTTTAAAAAGATTTGCCAACTCCTGGGCTGCGTCAGCACCGGATAATAAAATTTCCAGATTATCGGTATAGCTGTCAAGCTTATCTTCTTTGAAGTGTTTTATGAACTTTTGACTGTTATTGATTGATAAGCTTATAAAAAGTTTTTTTCCGGAGGTTTTACGGATAACAGTATTTTTATCAATGTCAGACACATAGAATTCAAATCTTTCTTTGGAAGTTTTGCCTTTTTCGTCAACCAACATAGAAACAAAACCAAGCTTTCCTTTACTTTCGTCCAAAATATCGATTGATTGCTTAAAGGTGGTTTTATCAATTTGAACATCCTGTACCTTTTCCTTTATTGAGGCAAGGGACTGGCTAAGCTTATCCTGCGATTTCGCATCGAAAATCGAAACCACGGAGAGAACAACGATACCAAGGATTTGAAGTAAACTCGTTTTCATAATGCTTCAGTTTAAGATTGTATAAAGATACAAAATTTATAAATTTGTAAATGTCAAGGTTTATATCATATAACTGATTTATCCGAAACCTGCAAGATAAGATGAAGAACAGCTTTCTACTGGCAATACTCTTGTTTGGCCTTCTTTCAAAAGGTAATCGGTTTAACGCACATCCGGTAAAACAAGTGACCCTGACCCTTTGTGCCGGAGTAAATTACGTCATTATTTTGATCGGATTTCACAGTCTTACCTTATAGCCGAACAACTTAATTCAATGAGATTCAATAAAATAAATTTGATCCATGCGTATTAATTGCTTACCTTGCACTTCGAAAGACAAATCATAGGTTGATTATTAATTTGTATTTATTATTTTAATCATCATTTTTGATTAACCTATACTTATCATTTTTCCGGGGCTTCTACATTACAAGTCTGTCCAAGAAATGGAATACCAGTGGGCTGATTATTTTTATTAAATGCATTGGAAGTAAATTTTGCACATACAAAAGGTCATTAGGCCTCTCATCCTTCAAATGCACCTGTCCCACAAGGATCGGAATCTTTAATAAGTTCACGATATGATATTGGAAAGTGAGCAACCCGAATACCTTTTACCATCTTAGAAAGAATCCTATTTGATTACCATCCTGTATAAAAGTGAGTTCTGTTTTGACTTTTGACTTAGGTGTCATGGAAGTACTCATCTTCTCATGTGTTTTATTAAAATTAGCTACGACTTGCTTACCACATACATATCCTATTAATCCTCCTACAAAAATATCAGACGCCCAATGCTGATGTTCGGTTAACCTTGATATGCCAACCAGTGTTGCCATAGAATAACTTATTATAGGAATTACTTTTGTATTTTTATATTGCGATGCAAATACTGTAGCAATCGAAAATGCGGCAGCTGTATGACCCGATGGAAAAGCATCAAAAGAAGCGACTGATTTATAAACAGGTATGTCCTGGTCGTATTGTGCAAATGGGCCCCACCATTTACCCCCTGGTACTTTACTGTAGATATATGAAGCGCCCGGATCCTCCCTTCCGGTAAAATGTTTTATCAGTTGAACCCATGCACCCGAAGTAATCAGTGCCTGTGTTGCCAGTAAACTGGTCTGAACTCCTTTTGGTTTATTGAATGCAGCACTTATTAAACCGACTGCAGCAATTGAAGAATAGCTATATATGTCTCCAAACTGAGTAATAACAGGTGAAGATTTATTTACCCAGTTATGTTTTTGCTTCTGAACGGTTGCCCATTTGTCTATATCATTGTCAAAATGAAGGAGTGTAGCGGTTATACCAATGGCCGCACCGGTAATTAACCACTGTTTTCTTTTAAATTTAAAAGGTGCAGTTACCTGTTCTTCGAAGTTGTTAAATAAGGAAGGGAGATATCCTTTCCGGGATTGAAATGAAAAGATGCTGTCCGTTTTATAAAAACTGGCTGATGTTTTTTGAAAGTTGATAGTATCCTGATTTGATTTGTAAGAAAATCTCAGTTTCGCATTAACAGAATCTGAATCCTGCAAATTTGGTGGGCACGCAACAACCTTATAGGTAGAAAAAACTAAAAATAGTGTTATAAGATAATTCAATATATATGAATAATATTTCGCAGATGACAACATCGAATATTATCTTCAGTTATAATCAAAGTTAAGTCTATTTTAGTAAAAAGCATCAGCCCTGGCCACCTTTATCCGGAGCAATCTGAATACCCGTAAAAATCATTAGTTTGCTTTCAATAAGATTGTTCCGCCATCACCAACGGCTATACCAATGCTGGAATTTACAAATGAAACAGTATTCAAGGTTTGTGTTGTTCCGCAAAAGGGTAGATCAGGTGATTATTAACACAATGTGTATAGTCTGAATAGTAACCTATTTTCTAAGCTCCGTAAACCAATTATTTCATGTTTATTGAACTATTTTGAATGTGCTGTGTTTATTTAGTCTGAATAAATTTATACTATTTATATGAAAAAGTTAATCGGTTCTAAAAGTAGGTTTTTAGCCTGGATCACTTTACTTTTTACTCTTCTCAGCATCTCGAGCAGTTGCACAAAAAGTTCAACATACAATACACCTTCAGGAAGCAATATTGGAAGTAATACCGGAAGTAAAGGAGGTGCAGTTCCTGGAGCAAATGAAGTCTGGATTCAGAATATGACATTTGATCCATCTTCCATTACGGTTACTGCCGGGACAACTGTAACATGGACTAATAAGGATGCAATTGGCCATACCGTTACAAGTGATTCTGGTTTTTTCGATAGCGGAAATATTGGCACAAATGGTACTTACAGTTATATGTTTGCGACTGAGGGCACTTTTAACTACCATTGCAAAGTACATCCTGCAATGATTGCCTCAGTTACTGTTACCGCACCTGTAATGCCTGTTACAACCCCCGGTTATTGAATCAAAGGGATTTCAGGATTAGATTGTCTATATCAGTTACCTGAGGAAGAAAGAACTTTAAAATATTCTGCCAGCCTTATGATGGTTTTTGCATCTACTTCAATTTGCTGTTGGGCTTCATCCCAGTTTCTTTGCTCAATTGCCTCGCGAATCCCTGGCAATGTCTTTACGCCATAACCAGTATATAATCCAGGTGCATACAAAGTATGTTTATACCAGGCTCTCCGTGACAGTCCTGATTCATTCAATAACTGTTGTTCTGCTCTGTAAAGTGATTGATTAAAAGCCAGGTTCATGTGGTTTGTCTTAATATTTTTCTGAAAAACAACCTTTAAACTATCCGCACTTTTTTCTAATTGCCGCAATGCATTTTGCAAGGGTGAAAAATCAAGATATGGCACTTCAGGTTTTACGTGTGGAGCGATATATCCTTTTGTTGGATCTTCACCCACTGCATAGCCCCTGGAATTAATAATCTGATTTTCTATGTCTGTTGTTTCACGGCTTGTCGTCAAAAGAGCGATCAGTTCCTCTGAATATGTATCAATAGTTTTAGCCAAATATGTGAAATCAAAAGGCAATCCATCAGCATTGGACATTCGTAAGACGGCATGCCCTGCAGTTTCAGCAAGAGTCACTCCATATTGAAATCCGGGATCTTTAAACTTCTCATATAAACTATACGAATCGTAGATAGAATGGTATTCACCGCCTCCGTCTTCGCCACCAAATCCCAGGTTTAATGAGGGAATTCCGGCATGTTGAATAAAAGAAGAATAATCAGAACCCGAACCCATCGCATCAAGTTTTAATTCTTTTTGATCCCATATCCTTTTCTTTGCTTCCAACCTATTCGATGATATGGCTTCATGATCTTTTCCCCTTTCAAAAATGCTGACATTGGTTTGTGGGTCAATTACCTGTTTTGCAATTTCATCCATGAAAGGTTCCAAAGCATGCGATCCTTCGACAGAAAGAAAACCGCGACCGTTCCCATCAGAATTGATGTAAACTACTGCCTTTTCCTTTAATTCTTTTTCATGTTCCTCAACCCATTCAGTGGAGCCAAGCAAACCCGGCTCTTCCCCATCCCAGGCACAATAAACGATTGTCCGGTCTGGTTTCCATCCGCTTTTCAACATACTACCTATTGATTTAGCCTCTTCAAGCATAGCTGCCTGTCCGCTGACCGGATCACCGGCACCATTCACCCAGGCATCCTGGTGATTACCCCGTATCACCCACTGGTCGGGAAATTTAGAACCTTGTATTTTAGCTATAACATCATAACAGGGAACGACATTCCAATTAAAGGCAACCTTTAAATGTACTTTGGCTTTTCCAGGTCCGATATGATATGCAAACGACAGACCGCCATGCCATCCAACTGGTGCAACTGGCCCGTCAAGAGCTTCAAGCAAAGGCGCTGCATCGTGAGAACTTATGGGTAATACCGGAATCTTCAAAAGACTGGGTGCTTGTAACCTGTCAAGTCTCTTTGCATCTTTTGTAGCGCCAATGCCGGGAGTTAAAGGATCACCGGGGTAAGCTGACATGTCGATTACCGACCCTCTTTGTACACCATAATCGTTTCTGAAAGCACCTTTTGGATACACATCTCCCTGAAAGAATCCATCATCCACCGGGTCGCTGTAAATGATACAGCCAATTGCCCCATGTTCCTGCGCTACTTTAGGTTTTATACCTCTCCAGCTACGGCCATATTTCGCAATAACAATTTTCCCCTTCACATCAATACCCATATTATCTAATACTTCATAATCCTCCGGCAGACCATAATTTACAAATACCAGTTCAGAGGTAACATCCCCGTCAGCACTGTAGGCATTATAGGTGGCCAATTGGCCGGGCTGGCCTGATGTAGCGTCTTCTTTCAGTGCAGGCTCTTTTAATATTGCTTTGTAAGATGTCGGGTAAGTCATTTCCAGTATCCTTGTTTCAGGAGTAGGAAACAACACGTAAAAGGTTTCAATTTTTGCATCCCATCCCCATTTCTCAAACAGGTTCAAAATATATTCAACATTTTCCTTATCTCCGGGAGAACTGATGTGGTGTGGTTTCTCTGATAGTTTTTTAATTGTCTCACCGATATTGGTTTTGCTTAAATTACTGTCAAATATCGACTCCAGGCTCAGTTCCTTATCAACATTCTTATCATAGAACCCGATTATTTTTTTTGTTTGGGCAATTGAAGATTGCACAATAAAAATCATTAATAAAGTAACCAGGGATTTATTCATTTTGAGAAATATAAATTATATATAAGTCTGCAAGTACAGTTTGTTTCCATCCGTATCTTTCGCAAGTATGGTTTTAAGAGTTTAATATAAGCATAACAAAAATCATGGCAATTAGTTGTCTGGATGCTTATACATGATATTTTTCATTCTCATAGGCAAGGACCACACACCTGATTTTGTCAATCTTATTGAACTGAGAATAAAAGGAATGATCTTCTCCGTCTACTTTTGAGAGTTCCAGGTCAAGTGATTTCACAAGCTCTCTGAAATCCCGATTATCAGAATTCGTTCTTATTAACTTTATCATATGTGTTGTTTATCTTCCTTTAAGGCCAGGCAATTTACTAAAACTTATATGCAAGAATGAGAAAACATCTATTTACTTTTGAATCAGAAAGGGCTTTAAAAGTTATTCTCTTTGGTGTATAATTCCAGTTAAAATAGTCAATTGAACCTTTTATTGTATAATTATTAAGTTCTATGACATAACCAGTTTCAAAATTTGTCTGAGAATATGAATTAGTGGATTTGAAAATACAAATAATGATTATTGATAAATAAATGAATTTTGAAATTACTTCTTTCATCAGGTTGGTTTTTATGTTTTATCCTGCCTGGATAGTTTATCAGACATAGTTTACGAGTATGGAAATCAGGCTTTAATTTCGATAGGTTGACGAACATTTTGTGAGTAGAAAAATGTTAATCCGTTAATCTCAGTCATATCGACAACCTTAAAGCCTGACTTTTCCAAAAGTCCGGAAACATCTTTTTTATCTATATTGTGATCTGTCTTGGAATCCATTATATTGGTTAGCCTGGTTGATAATTCTGATAGAAATCCATTCCATTTAAAAGGTTTACTGTCAGAAAAGCATCCTATGAAATTGACGTTCGTAGGTAATATACATGAGACTGTATGCAAAAATGTATCCAGATCTTTTATCAGATTCAGCTTTTTAAGAATTATAAATGTCCTGACATTTTTAAAATCATTTTCATCATAATAAAAATGGATATTGGGAGAGAGTATCAATATATCAGGTTCCTTAAACAGATCAAACCTTTTAAGGTAACTGGTAAAGTTTTTGCCGCCCTCTGCCGTCAAACTAAAGTTGTCTGGACTAAAACTGGGTTTTACGGAGGGGATCATTTTTATAAATATTCTTTCTGGCAATGAACGCTAACGTTAACATATTATCAAATATTTTAAATTTATGAATTTATTTTAAAATCTATCTCATTAATAATATACAAATAATAAAAGGTAAATGTTTTATAAGTACCAGGGAATATTGAACTGATTACTCTAATAAAACTCTTCAATTTGTTCATACAAACCTATCAGTTCAGTAAATTTCTTCATGTTGATTTGGATAATATCCCTGGTCATAAACAATTTCAAAGCTTGCCATGGCAGGACCCTGATTTACACTTAAAAAAATAAATTTTGATATTTAATTCAATTGGCATAAATTTGGGAAACTGTTCTGAGCATATAATTATTTTAATATATAAAGATTCTCCAGGCGACACTTACCTTTCACAAAAAGTATACTCTAGATACTTTGTCTTTCAGACATATGACTTACACACCAAGTGTCGCCTTCTTTTTAACTTCTTCCCTGATCAGGAAAATAAAATTGCTTAACGCTAAACTAAAGTTTAATTTTGATATCAAATAAAATAAGTTAAGATGTCACAAAAAGAGAAGCCAAATCATGAATCGTTTAAAGTTTCCGGCGATGAGATTTTAACGAAGGTTAAGGAGATAATTAAAGAAGGAAATGCCAGAAGGATAATTATTAAAAATGATAAAGACGAAACCATTATCGAATTTCCCCTTACAATTGGTGCCATCGGAGTTGTTTTGGCTCCTATTTTTGCCGCAGTCGGTACATTAGCCGCCCTGGCAACAAATTGCACAATCGTAGTTGAAAAAAGAAATGATGAGGAGGTGAAATGATAACCATGCATTTAATACGTCTGTTATTTGTTCTTGTCAGACTTAAATAGATCTTTACAAAATTGAATAAATAAATATTTTGGAATTTGGATTTGATATATGCCTGATATATATTAAGTAATTGTATAATTCAATTTAAATAGGGAAACAATGAAAACTACAAAAGCAAAAGCAATCGTCAAACCAAAGAAAACAACTGATGCCGGGAAAGCATTGAAGAGTAAGAAAGTTGCTTCAGGTAAATATGTGCCCAGTGAAGAAGAGATACGTGAAAAAGCGAGGGAAATCTATTATGAGCGTATTGCCCGGGGCGAACATGGTACTCCGGAAGCAGATTGGCGTGAGGCTGAAGAGCTCTTAAGGGGTTCCTGAGCTATCAGAGATAAAGAAACCCCGATACAAAGATTCAGGGGATCGTCAAAATGATTCAATTGAAATAAAAAGTGGAATTGTAAGTGAATCCGTTTTCACGTAACCACCATCGGAATGCTTTGGCGATTTTTCTTTTTTTTAATACGACAACTCCTGTCTCGTTTGAAGTAATGCGATAAATCATTTTCATAGCTTTGTTTTTTCGACTTTATCGTTAATTACTCCAAATCATAATACCTGAATTTTTTCAGATAATCAAATATTGATGTCCCAAGAACATCTTCCTTGTTTATCTTCCCATTTGAATCAAGAAATTTCTGTAATGAGCCTGCTCCTCCCAGATGTGATGCAGCTATCATTCCTGATTTTGTTATTACGACACCTCTGATTGAATCTCCTATAAAATGTTCATAATCCATTAAAAAACTAAGATTTACCTTAATCAAAGTCTTTAATGCTTTCATCTGCAATTCTCTGGGGAAAATTTCCGGATTCGCTATAAACTTTTTAAGGGTTATTTTTTTGTATCCAAGATACTTCAAGGTAGATTCTACAAACTGCCATTCTCCGAAACAACCTATCCTGTTAATAGATAACCAGTTGTTACCTGATTCCTTGAATCCAAGATCATTAATAAACCTTGAATATTCAGATTCCTGGAACCTGCTGTAAAAGAACTCCGAAAATGATCTGAATCTGAGCATTTCCACCCTGAAATCAATTTTCGGAGCGCCACAAATATGAGCGATAAAAATAAAAACCAATGTCAGAAATACTTTTCTCATGATTAAAAAGATTAAGAAATTTTATTCCCTCATTTCATGCGCTAAATTTTCATTATAAAAGTAGACCTTATATGTACTTGTGTCAAGCCCGGAAAATCCGGATACAGGGAAAATGGGCCACGAATAAATTTCTTTATCGTATAAATCCTGACGAATATTTCTTGGAATTCATTACTAATAAACAAACTGGGTTAGTTCGTCAAAAAGAAGATAAAATTTACAACTAATCTTAGGGAAATCCGTATAATCAGACAGATTTAATAAACTTAAAGCGAAGATAATGAATGTAATAGAAATTTTTAATCATTTAATTTTTAGAACTTTTTTTAAAGTGCCATTTTGACTAACTGCAAGATATAATAGATAAAAATCATCCCGTTTTCATGATTTCAGTTGCCGATCCAAGCCTCACCCGGGTTAAAGACAGCATTATTTTATATATTCAATTTGATCATATGCTAAAAACCTGTCTTCTTTTAAAGTTTTTCTTTGATCCGTTTCCAATAATCAATAGTCAGCTGGCCTGATCCATTCCATCTTTTGGCTATCTGTTCGAAATCATAAGGTCCAATCAGGTCGGCGAAGTATAAGAATATTTTTTCAGAAATTTCATAATTATATAAATCCTTCATTGTATAAGTGCTTCCCGTCCGGTTATTATAATCCAGAAGTCTGATTGGCCTTATTTGAAAGTATCCTGCAGCTTCTTCAACAGGATTGTAGGCCAGGGTGTCTCCTTTGGTTTCTACTATTCCTATTGCAAGCACAAGTTGTTTATATGGTTCTATTGGGAAAAAGTTAAAAATTGTAACCGATTTCCAGCTTGGTGCAGCTACCCTGAATATAAATGATAACAATAGAAAAGTAAGAAATACTTTCTTCTTTAGATTTCTTCGCAATGCAAAACCATGAATTCTGTAAGTTTGATTCATTCGGTCTGTTTAATTGTCTGTTTGCGATTAAATAAAATCTATTCCATATATACAAAATTACACTTTAACTTATTTTAAGTAATTGAAATTCACGTTTTTTTATAAACAGTATTTCAACTAATCAACAAAAAACACACCTGAGATCAGTCTCAATCCTGATGGTCTTATTAAAATAACAAAGCCGGATAACTTTTTTAAAGATATCCGGCTGGCAGGTGATTCTAACTAAAAGATCAGGAGGTTATTATATTCAAAAAAAAAATCAGATTTTTATACTGCAGCTCTATAGTTTTGAGTCCTGAAATATGTCAACCCGTTAATTTCTGTCATATCAATGATCTTGAATCCGTGCGATTCAAGAAGTTTTGAGATATCCTTACCATCAATCTCAATATCAATCCTTGAATCCAAAAAATTAATGAATTTTTTATACATCCTGGAAGTCAGGCTGATTCCCTTTTGAGATTTACTATCAGAAAAGCATCCAATAAAGTTAGTTTTCGGAGATAAACCATAACATACAGTGTGTAAAAACTCATCCAAATGTTTTATCAGGTTCAATTTTTTAAGATTAATTAAAGTCGTCACATCTTTTAATTCTTCCGAATCGTAATAATAATGGCTCTTCGAAGAGAGTACAAGTAAATTGGCTTCATTTGCAAGACCATGCCATTGAATATAATCAAAAAAGGTTTCATCACCCTCTGTGACCATTTTGTCAATAACCTTTTTATTCTTAATTTTTTCAGACGAAGGTTTTGGACTGTTAAAATTTGTCCTGACTTTTCTGTCGGCAGTTTTGCCTGTTCTTTGTAAAACTGAAATAGCTTCCATATTTTTTAAGTATAATCTTCATGGTAAAAGTAGAGCTAAATATCATGCGTGGCAAGCAGCAAAAGCCCAATTCGTGGGGAATTGGGATATGTTTGATTATACTTTGTCTTTGAAAATCGGACGAATAATTACGGGAATAAACTGTTAACGGCAGAATAATGAAGCTTCGTCAAAAATGGAGCATGTTTTATGAAGAAATCGGAAAGATCTGACAAAATTTACATTGTCTAAATACTAAATATATTGATAATCAGACTTATAAATATATAAATAAGATTGCTTAGCTAAAATTTATGCTAATAATTGCATTTTGACAAACAGAATGTATAAAGTGATAAAAATTCAGGATTGATTCACTTATTTGAAGATTTGTTATTTATTACTGACATAAAATGAGAATTTTATTTATCCAAAATACCTTTTCAACGTGAAACAGTAAAATATATTATCTTTAAAGTTGGAATCGTTATAACTGTAATTTACTTAAAATTTATGTGATTTTTTTTTTAATCTTTCAGAATATGAAAATCTTAAAACTGACATTTCTATTTACTTTAATTACTCTGTCAGGTTTTGGACAGAAACTTCCGGTACCGGCAGATAAAAAAGCCACCAAAGAGACTGTGATACTCTTCCAGTCGTTATGCAAACTTAAGAACAAAGGAGTTATGTATGGCCACCAGGATGACCTGATGTACGGTTATAACTGGTGGTATGAGAAGGATCGTTCGGATACAAAAGAATCCGTTGGCGACTATCCCGCTGTAGCGGGTTTTGAACTGGGTCACATTGAACTTGGTAATGAACGAAGTCTCGACTCTGTAAGCTTTATCCAGATTGCGGAACAAATTAAAGTTCATTATAGACGCGGAGGAGTAATTACTCTCAGCTGGCATGCAAATAACCCGCTTACCATGCAGAACAAAGACAATCTTACCAACAGGCAGAAGGGAACAGCCTGGGATGTCAGTTCAAAAGAGGTGGTGGCCTCTATTCTTCCCGGGGGAAAGTATAATGAGTTGTTTAATACATGGCTGGAACGGCTTGCTACTTTTTTCATCGGATTAAAAGACGACAAAGGATTACCGATCCCTTTTATTTTCAGACCATTTCACGAGCATTCCGGTTCATTTTTCTGGTGGGGTACCAACATTTGTACCGACAAGGAATATTCAGCCCTGTGGCGTTATACTGTAAATTTCTTCCGTGATAAAAAGAACATTCACAATATACTATATGCGTATAATACCGACCGGGTAACAAGTCTGGAACAATATATGAAAGGATACCCAGGCGATGACATTATTGACATGCTTTCGCTGGATATGTATGACCGTGGCGAACAGTTTGGCGGAGAACTCGACAATGCTTTAGCTTTTGTTACCAGGGAGGCCATAACCCGAAATAAACTGACAGCATTAAGTGAAACTGGTGAACGCAGAGGAATGCCGGATTGGTGGTCTTCAGTACTTTTACCCGTTGTAAGCAAATACCCTGTAGGGTATGTTCTGACATGGAGAGACACATTCAGACCAAAGGTTTCAGGAATGGAGAAACCTGTTCAATCTTTTCCTGATGATTTTAAGTATTTTTATAATTCTCCCAGAACCCTGTTTTTAAAAGAAGCCATTGAAGCCAATGTATATTTACGGAATGACACAAAGATTCCCAGATAGCTTATCTATAATTATACATCTTTAATGTGTCCTGGAGCCCTGGAGTTCTGACATCCTGACGGCAAAAAAGTACTTTCGGAAAGGTCTTATTCTTTTATAATTCTAATTGCTTTTCTGAAATCTTTATTATAGACCTCGATTATGTAAACGCCATTGGCCAGGGTACTTATATTAAAAATAGTCTGATACTGACAATTGTTCAGTTCCCTGATTTTCAGTCCACTCGAGTTAAATATTTGAACATTATAAACTATATCAGTACTTAGTGCCACTGTAAATTCATTGCTTGTAATAGTCGGCCAGGCAAATACTTCCGGTTCTGCCGAATAATTTGTTTTTTTCACATAAACATAGACTGAATCGCTTATCTCAATTCCACAGGTACCTGAAACAGTAGTCCGGTAAAGACCAATGTTGGTGGCATTTACGTTCTGCAACAATAACGTGGAGGAAATGCTATTATCAAGCAATGTTCCATCTTTTTGCCATTGGTATGTCAGGTCATGCCCATCTGATTTAACCTCCAGAGTTACATCACCTCCAAATGCGACCTCAACAGCCGGTGATACAAAGGTTATCCTCGTCAGGGGGTAAACAGTAAGTTTAATTGCGCCAGATATTATAGCACCACAAGAACCGGTTATTTCAAATTTATAATCACCTGAATCATTGATTGTTGTACTTTGAATACTATGTTTTCCCGAGAATCCTGACTGAATAACCTGACCATTCTTAGTCCATTTAATGATTAAATCATGCCCTTCGGCAACGGCATTAAGACTAACAGGTTGTCCAGCACATACCGCAGTATCAACAGATTGGCTGAGCAGTTTAGTATTGGGAACTACATTCCCATCCAGTCTTGCCCAATCTGATACTTTTTTATTAACAGTTACCCTTACTATCACATTTACTGGTCCGGTGTAACTTATATTCCAAAGTACCGAGGCATTTCCTGAATTTCCTGAAATGACACCGGCAGATGCAGGTAAGATTTTCCATTCGTAAGCTGTGGCCCCCGGATAGGTTCCTATTGAATATTGACTTGATTCTGTTCTCTGGCAAATTAAAGAATCTCCAACCGGAGGAGGTGGTTTAAAATATGTTATACCTGTTTTTGCCTGAATCCAGGCCTCAAAATCTGAAACCCGTGTATAAGCTCCGTAGGTATCGCAATTTGGACTCCCCCAGCTTACAATTCCAGCTAATTTGTATTCCCCTAAAACGGGAACTATCATTGGTCCGCCACTATCGCCATTGCAGGCATCTTTGTTCCCATTGAGAAAGCCGGCCATTATATCTGTCGAAGGGATACTACTCCATACTGTGGAAGCTTGTTCATTTGTTATAATAGGCAACTGTATTTTATGCAGGTTGATCGGGATAATATCCGGATTAACATGGGTCAGCCCCCATCCTGATACCCAGGTCATAACTCCTGGTACTGTTGCCCCCTCAGCAACATCAGCAGCTGTTATAAACTTGATTGGTGTGGCATTTGGGTAATTAATTGTGTCTTTAAGTCTTAGTAGTGCAATATCATTTATCAGCGTTTGACTGTCGAACCCTGCATTAACAATTACTTCACTTACAGAATACAGTTTCCCATCAAGAGCAATGGATGGATTATTTGCTCCGACTTTTACAAACATATCTGATGCCAGGATTGGAGTCCCAATATCTGTTTGGGTACAATGGGCAGCTGTGACAATCCAGTTGCCACTGATAATTGATCCTCCACACCGAAAATTCCCTGAAATATAATAAACCTGCCAAGGAAAGTCCGAAATAACTGCATTCGTACCGCCGGTAATCTTTGTATCAAGATTTCGTACGCCTGTAAAAAAAGGGAAAAGATGATCTCCAATACCTATATCTGATTTAATGAGCAAAATAGGTTCACCATTCAGGATGAGAGTATATAAAACTGTGTCAGGATTGGTGATCTCAAAGGCTGAGATCTTCAAAAAATATTTTTTACTTGCCTCAAGACTGAATGTAAAGGAATCATCACGTAAAAAATCAACCCCTGAAAAAATTGTTTTATGTTGTGAATCAAGAATTTGCCATTCGGTCCGGCCAGAAATTTTTGTCTGTAACACCTTAATGGTCACCTTCTGTGCCATTAAAGAAAATGAAATCAGATACAAAAGGGAAATGAATAAAAACCTTTTCATGAACAAATAAATTCTAAGCCAGAGAAATGATCTAAAACATATCTTCAAATAGTCAACATTTCAATTTTTGGGAATATCTGAATATTGTTGCTCCCCAAATAAACAAAAAAGTGATCAAGATGTTTTATACAATCAGGATATTAAATGAAACTTAAAGTAATTCAACTTCTGACTGGAAATAAAGTCAGATTTAATCTGTGCAGACAAAAGTCACCTGATCCCTGTATCTATATTTATATTGAGCAAAGTTTTATCCTGTGTACTTATTGAGACTTCAACCGGCAAATTACTGCCACCGATATAATTCTGTGCCTTATCAAGTACAACAAGGTAATTGCCGGGAGCCAACTCTGTTATAAAAGAGCCATCCAATGAGGGATTTAACTGTAATATTTTTCTCCTCCCATCAGAAGAAAATACGCTTACCGGATATGCTTTGTATGTTTCTGCAGTTGGCAGACAGGCAGGATCAGGAGGAACTCTTTCAACAGGACAAATTGGTCCGATGGAAATTACACCTTCAAGATATCCGGGGTCCTGAGTTATCCGTTTATCGCAACCTGAAATAAATAATACTGCTGTAAGGAATACAATACCAAAAAAACTCCTATAAGTGTGTTTCTCCATGGCCCATGGTTTTGATCACTTAATTACCCCGCAATTTTGATGCCAGAGAAACAACCAACCCGCTACTTTGCATCTTTCAACGCATCATTTACTGATGCTTTGAAGATATTGTATGACCAGGTTGCTCCTGTGATAGCATCAACTTTGTCGACGCTCTGTGCCTTGGATAGTTTTTTTGGATATTTCTTAATAACCCCATTTTTTCATTATATCCAGGTCTGCTTTAGCGCAATACATCGGGGTTTTATCTCCATATGATTCCTGTTCAATAATATAGCATTTGGTCCCACCTTTTTTTGTGGCAAGATCCACAACCTTTTGAGTGTTTACTATACCTTCACCAAGAATGGTGCTTATATATTTTTCATTACCTTCTTTAGCTTCTATTTCATCTTTAACATGAATTATCTCGAACCTTCCCGGGTACTGATTCATAACATCAAGGGCCACTGCCCCACCATTATAAAGATTGCCAATATCTAATTGCATTGCAACAAGATCGGGATTCATGATCTTCATCATAATGTCGAATATTTTTTCGCCATTCAATTTCTGGCTGAACTCAAAATCGTGATTATGATATCCGAATTTCATTCCCGATTTTTTGCATAACTCTCCGCATTTGTTGAAAACGTCCATATAAATCTTGAAATCGTCATAGGTTTTTCTCATACTCTCGTCCATAAATGGACTTATTACCCATTTTTGACCGAGTGTTGCTGCGTCCTCAACAGTATATTTCCAGCTGTCGCTGAAATCCTTTTTGGTCTCATCCCAATGCTGTTTTGCCATAACTGTATGACCACTGATCATTTTCAGCCCTAATCCATCAAGCACCTTTCTGAATTCAGGTGCAGAAAAGCCATAAAACTTCCTTTCAACGTAATTGGCATGTTCTACATATACATAGCCCATTTTGGCCAATTGTGTAAGGGATCCGACAGGATCCTTCATCATATCAGCTCGTACAGAATATAACTGTATTCCAACCATCCTCTTTTTCTTGGCTGAAGCAAAAGCTGCCCTGGGAAAAATCGCTGCGCCAAGCGCGATCAATGCACCGGATTTTACGAAGGTTCTTCTTGAAGTTTTCATCAATCTGGATTATTAAGTTTGATTTAATTATAAGTTTTATCAAGAGTAATTACGGATAAAGTTATGAAATCAGAAAATCTAATCAAATTAATACTGTCAATACCTTAACCATTTTTTACTAGTATGATATATTCTTAACCCCTGTAATTCTTTTTGTCTGAATTTTGGTGCTGAACAACGCAACAACCTCTTCCGGACTAAGCTTCTGGGCAGGATTGAATTTATCTGAAGCCATGTATTTGAGAATAGCACTATATAACTGCCTGCCCTCAGGTTTATTCTGAATAACTTTCAGATCAGACATGCATACAAGCAGTTTCCCTTTTCCTACGGCAAACTCAAATATTAATCCCAGCTTATGATTTCTTTCAATATTATCAACAACCTGCACAAGAGGGCGATAATTTTTGGGGGTATTATCGAGAATAAACGGGCGACTGTTTTTAACAACAAGCCACCACTGCCAGTTTGTATGAAATTCTGTTGGAAAATCACTAAATAGAGGAAGCCTGGGATCAGTAAGAATTGACAAAGTACCAGGTGATACCGGTCTGTTATTCGATTCGGAGATACCTTTAAACATCCTCCAGTTCCAGTAATCAGGGATAAACAAACCTCCTACTGACAAATCCTTCACATCATTAAAATCGGGGTATAATAATACCAGAGCACCCTCTGCAAGTTTTGAAATGGTAGTTTTATCAAGCTTTTTTGATAACAGGATATTAGCTGGGACTTTTGTCTCCACATTAGCAGGATATACCCACAGTGGATAAGAATTTTCATATTTGGTTCCTTCAAGAAAAACTGATAGAGTCAGTTTTTCTGCCCTGGAAAGTTTTGAAAGATCAATACTCAGAGTTGCTATATTGTTCAGGCCTCCCTCTAAAATGTCAACCTTTTCCTCATTCTGATAAACTATTCCGCCACGGGAATCTTTAAGTTCCCATTTTACAGGTTGCTCTTTTAAAGAAACGCCGGAATAATTTACCACCAGTATTTTCCCGCTGAATTGTTCATTGTTTGTCCAGCAATATTTTTCCATTATTACTAAAGGTACTACCGTGTTACAGAATTGACTGAATTCCTGAGGAGTAATAACACCTTTACTATCCATAAATGCATCCAGCAGACCTACCAGTGCAGTTCCCTGCCCCGGGAAATCCTGAAGATCCAGAAGGTGAAAACCTCCAAAATCCGGAGTTCTCATAGCCATTTCAATATCTGCCTTATAACAGATTGCACTCAATGCTCCCGAAGCTCTGAAGAATTCCATCGCCTGATCACTCAGATTATTTTCCTTAAGCCGTTCCCTGAAGACTTCAAAATTCCAGGGCTTCATAACACCGGTATACTTTTTTATTTCATCATAATTGGGATAAATTTGGTACTGGCCTACCTCAGTTCCAAGTGCCGGAACAGTACATTTTGAAATGGCTCCGGAATAATTCCTGCTGGTAGAGGGATATAGGCCATTGAGATAACCTCCGTCGTTTGCATCTACAAATGAGAAGGAGGCACGTATGTGAGTGCTGTAAGTTGTATCTGTATCGGCTCCAACACGGCAGGCAGAATAGTAATCCTCTCCTTCGGCTTGTCCTCTGAAACCCAGATAGTTATTTGATCCATAGGCCATTAAATGACGACTGTCAGTTGATCTAAAATGATTTAAAAATTCTTTCATGACGTCGAAATCACCTGAAAGTTCATTGCCCAGTGCAAACATTACAAAAGATGCATGATTTCCATAAGTTTCCAGAATATGGTCACCTTCCTTAAGCAGAAAAGTATTTAAATCGGAATTCCTGTTTTTGCTTAATCCTCCCCAGAAAGGCAACTCAGGTTGAAGATATATTCCTTCAATATCCGCAGCTTCAAAAGCCGCAAGTGGCGGTGTCCATGAATGAAACCGGTAGAAATTTATATTGTATGATTTTGCAATCCGGAAAACTTTTTGCCAGCCGTCAACATTCATTGGAGGATAACCTGTTAAAGGGAAAACACATGCATCGTGCTTACCACGGAGAAATATTCTTGTTCCGTTTATTGTAAACTGTGTCCCCTGAGTGGAAAACTTACGCATACCAAAATTAAGGGTTGTATTATCCATTACTTTTTTGCCTTTCAATCCGACGACCAATTTGTACAATGCAGGATTAAACTCGCTCCAGAACAAAGTTTTATTACCAAGACTATAAGTGAGGTCAATGGTGTTTTCACCTTTTTTCAGTGTAACAGGAAATGATTTTGACGATACATTATGTTTCACATCAGTATTCCACGAATCAGCTTTCAGAATCAATTTCATCCTTTCCGCATTTCCTGCAGGATTAGAAACCTTCACCCTGACATTAATTTTCTTCAGTACAACATCTGTAAATACCTGTACTGTTTCAATGTGAACCGGATTATATGCTTCGAGACAGAATTTACCAATAATCCCGTTCCAGTTACTTTGCGTGTTTTCAGTCCAGGCATGCGAACCCGTTACACCTCCTGGAACAGATCTATTATCATTATTTACCAGGATAGTCAAAACATGTTTCCCCGGAGTAAGGTAATTTGTAAGATTGTAATATTGTGGCGTCAGGAGATCATTACTGCTGCCGGTCAGATCAGCGTCAACCCAGACCTGAGTAGGTTTGGTTCTCTCCATCATTAACCTGATGTCCTTACCTTTCCAGTTTTCAGGGATAACCACTGTTTTTTGATACCATGCCATTCCGGCATACATCATTTCGCGGGAAAGCCTCATTGTCTCCAGTCTGTTCAGATTTGGAATTCCTTTTCTGTTTTCATCGAGGGTCCCCGGCAATTTTACCGAATCAGTAAGAGTGCGTATATACCATTTTTCTGTGATGCCAGATTTTGCTGTATCCAATGCGAAATGCCAAGATCCGTTAAGTAACATTTTATCACGGATTGAAACAAATGATCCTTTATTGCAGGATATCAGTACAAAAACTATTGCAATTAAAACATACTTGATTTTAGAATACATGGTATTTAATTTTGATTATTAATAGCTTAACGAACGTTATTTTACCTGTTTAGCTATGGGGGATTGTTTTATAGGGATTTGTCAATTTGTTTAAACGATGCTTTGAAGGCTATTATATCATTCGTACATATTATTGATATCTGCCCCGGACAATTCGATCATCAGCTTTCCAACCTTGCTTATAACCTCTTTGAAACATCTTTCTCCTTTCCCGGGAGTCGCTTTATGTGGACTGCCTATTCCGGTATCAATTGTGACCTTTGACCATTTCCGCTCTGCCCATGCCCAGTTTTCGTTTAAAGCTTTTATTTTGAATTTTTTACCCACTCCAGCCCCTGCTTCATTCAACGGAAGAACTAATTCAGGTTCGAGAAATTGCATCATGCTTGTTTCCATTTCATCAGCATGACCGCCGCTATTTTCAAAAAAATCTGAGTTTACAAAAGACTGATACCAGTTGCAGCAACAGATAAACATTTTAGGATATTTAAGCCCTAGCTCTCTGATTATCTGTTTAAAATCATTGCCTCCATGTCCATTCAGAATTAAAAATTTATAGATTTCGTGCCTGTTAAGAACATCAGTCACGTCATTTAGTATAGCAAATTGTGTACTTGGATTCAGGTTTATATTTAATTTAATATCCAACTGACCAGTATTTACCCCAAATGGGATTGTTGGTAAAACAATTACTCTGGCTCCGTTATCCCATGCTGACCGGGCTGATTCTAATGCAATTTTCTCAACCATGATATTATCTGTGGCAAAAGGTAAATGGTAATTATGTGCTTCAGTCGCACCCCAGGGGAGAACAGCAAGTTCGATTTTTTTGTCTTTTATTGTCTTCCAGTTCGTCTCAGATAAGATAAATGGCTTCATTTTTCAAAATATTAAAAATACAAACAAATTTAAATAAAAGAAGAACAATACCGATTTGACTTTACAATTACTGACATGAGAATAACTCAATTTTGCAATTAACTGATTAAAATCATAGATTTGATATGAAATATTCAATTTGGTGTTAAAATTGGAAAACCTGGTTGAGAAGGTTTTAATCTCTAAACTCAGACAAGGAAGCAAAGATGCCTTCTCTGTAATCTTTATAACATATTATAAGGACCTGGTTTTGTTCGCCACAAACTATACACATGAAATTGATACGGCCCAGGAAATTATTCAGGATACTTTTCTTAAGTTATGGGAAGATCATGATGTAATAGATATTAAAATATCACTAAAATCATACCTCCTTAAAACTGTTCAAAACAGATGTATTGATTGGCTCCGGCATGTAAAAGTTCAGCAAAAATTTAAGGATGAATCTCTTATAAACTCAATAGACTATGAATTTAACGCTGATACTTATATAATTAATTCGGAAATTGAAGGTTTGATAAGAGATGCCCTTAATAAAATTCCACCTGAGTTTTCACAGGCATATCGAATGCACCGGCATGAAGGTCTTAAATATCAGGAAATTGCAGAAAAATTAAATGTATCAGTTAGAACCGTTGAAGTTCGGATCGGGAAGGCATTAAGCGCACTCAGGAATGAGTTACATGACTATCTGGTTTAGTAATTCGTGCTACACCTGAATTAATTTAATTGTTAATCTGTCATTTTTTTAATGACTTTTTAACTATTCTCATTGTGGTAATTCGATTATAAGCCGTCTTGATATTGTGAAAACAGAAAAAAATGAAGCTATTATCCCGATAATAGTAAGATATCTGTCAGGAAGTACAGATAAGGAAGAACAGATTAAACTGGGGAAGTGGATAAGTGATTCTACTGAAAACAGAAAATACTTTGAACAGTTGAAAAACATCTGGGATACAACTGATACACAATATCTGTCCGAAACAATTAATACAGACCAGGCCCTGGAAAGTGTTCTTCACCGGATATCAGGAACTTCTTCATTAAAGAAGCTTTGGATATATTGGGGGAAATTTGCCGCAATTCTTCTGCTGCCTCTGATTATCGGCAACATAATATTTCTTAGCCTCAATCCCATAAAAACAGCATCATCTTCTTCTCCTGTTTATAGCGAGGTATTTGCGACTTTTGGTACCCGTACCGCATTAAAACTTGTTGATGGCTCGCTGGTGTGGCTCAATTCAGGAAGTAGTCTGAAATATCCGGATAGATTCGATGGTAATCAGCGTGAAGTATTTCTCAGCGGAGAAGCATATTTTGAAGTGAGCAGTAATACATCTAAACCGTTTGTAGTAAAAACTACTGATCTGACTATTAAAGCTACAGGCACCAAGTTCAATGTCTATGGTTATAATTCAGATTCAAAATCTGAAATTACATTAGTTGAAGGCAAAGTACTTGTAGATGAGCTTGATACAACTGGGCTTATCAACCGGGAATCAGAATTAAATCCAAATCAGCATCTCATTTTCAATAAAAGCACTAAGATCGTTACCATTAATGACGAGGACATTTATAAATATATTGCCTGGAAAGATGGTAAACTTATTTTTCGTAATGAACCTTTAAGCGAGGTAGTAAAAAAAATCGGTCAGGTCTTTAATGTCGATATAGAATTACAGGGCAGTGCACTGCAGGATTACAGATACCGGGCAACATTTGAAGATGAATCGCTGGCAGAAATTCTAAAATTATTGGAAATATCATCTCCTATAAGTTATAATGAGATCAAGCGTACACCATTACCTGATGGTTCCTTTCCAAAGAAGAAAATCATTATTTTCCCGGTAAAGCATAAACGATAAAGCCTCATCTGAAGATTTTAATATGATAATTTAACCTGAACCTGAAACAACCAATTAAAACCAACAAACTACGAAACAGAAACTCATTTCTATACATTAAAAAAGAGAGGAAATGTGCGGCAACACTTTCCCTCTCAGATTAGCGGCTAACAAATTCATTATTGAAAATCTCATTGATTATTAACCAACTAACTTTACAAAAGTATGAAAAAAAACCTTAATTACTATGGTTTAAAAGGACCACACAGTAATTTCCAGAAACTTCTTCTAAAAATGAAAATTTCTACTCTACTTCTCTTTTGTTGTATTTTGAATGCGCTGGCAACACCAACATATTCACAGGCAACAAAAATTTCACTTGAACTAAAAGATTGTTCAATTGAGCAGATCCTGGATAAGATTGAACAGGAAAGTGAGTTTTATTTTCTTTATAATCAGAAATTAATTGATGTGACCCGAAAGGTTGACATCATAGCTGACAAAGAACCGATCAGGGATATTTTAAATGATATCTTTGATGGTTATGACGTCAAATATGCAGTTTATGACCGGCAGATTATACTTACAAACAAACAGGAGTCTGGTCTTCTTGATGAACTGCAACAATTAATTGTAACAGGAAAAGTCATTGATGGAACCACTAAATTACCCTTGCCGGGAGTAAATATTGTGGTTTCAGGTACTACTATCGGAGCTATGACAGACGTAAATGGAAATTATTCCATTACACTTACAAATCCAAATGGATCACTTGAATTTACATTTATCGGATATGTTAAAGTCATTATGCCGGTTGAAGGTCGCCAATCGATAGATGTTCAGATGACTGAGGATATCAAAGCGCTTGATGAGATAGTTGTTGTTGGTTATGGCACTGCTAAAAAGAGCGATGTTACCGGAGCACTTACCAGTGTATCGGAGAAAACCTTAAAAGAACGTCCTGTCCAAAACGTTATACAGGCACTCCAGGGTAAGGCTACCGGTGTAGATATCACATCCAATATCAAACCTGGTGAACTTCCTCCGATAACCATCCGTGGAAACCGTTCAATGCAGGCTTCAAACGCACCATTATACGTAGTTGACGGTATACCGCTTGCTGTTGGTAATATGACCGATTTTAACCCAAACGACATCAGTTCCGTTGAAATCCTTAAGGATGCATCAGCTACAGCCATATACGGTTCCCGTGGAGCTAACGGAGTGATCCTGATCACAACCAAGAAAGGAGCTGCTGGAAAAATTACTATCAATTATAATACTACTATATCCTTTGACTCATATCAATCTCTCACGAATTGGATGAATGGTGGAGAATACATAGACAGGTGGCGACTGAGCCTGATGAATGGACGGCTGTATAATACCACCACAAATACTGATTTGAAAGTTCCGGCCACACTCTGGTATCCCGATCCGACTTTGGATGTTACAAAATTCAGCCTTGCATCTGATCCTGTTGCCCAGGAGTCGGTTTTGATGGGTTATGAATGGGTGGATGGCATTATAGGAGGTACTGTTGTAACGAGGCCAACCACGGTTGAAGAACAAGCTCTCGGGTGGCCTGCCGCGGTACCTGTTTACAACTCGGCTAACATCAGAAGCCACGATTGGAGAAAGGATGTACTTCGTCAGGGTATTACCCAGAACCACCAGATTTCGCTGTCCAAAGGAGATGAATTTTCGCATTTATACATGTCGTTGGCTTATCTTGATCAGCTTGGCGTTCAGAAGGATCAGGATTATAAACGGTACAACATTATTATGAATGGGGATATTACTCCTGTTAAATGGCTCACAATAGGAACTTCAGTTAATGGATCAAGATCCCTTCAAAACTTTGGTATTCAGGGCCCGAATACGTCAAATACAGGATCAAAGGATCTTTATTCAAGAGCAAATGACCAGTTCCCTTATGCCTTGCCGGTAAAAGCCGATGGTACCAATAACTATAATCCCGGTGGGAACCTGTCACTCTGGAACCCATTGATCGATATCGATCAGTCAATCAACGAAAGATCTATCTATGCAGTCTATTCAAATCTATTCGGGGAAGTCAAATTTACACCCTGGTTAAAGTATCGCATTAACTTTGGTGCCCAATTTCGTCAATACCGAAGCGGTGCATGGACCGGCCCTCTTGCTACGAGTCACCTCACCAACAAACCAAATACTGCAGGCTATAATACTAACCAAAATTTTGCATGGGTTGCAGAGAACCTTTTGTTCATCGACAAAACCTTTGCAAATATCCATAGCTTGGGTATAACTCTCCTTCAGTCAGCCCAAAAATCGCGCCAGGAAGGTATTAATATAAGTGCTTCAAGTATGATTTATGACATCAGCAAATGGTACGATATTGCATCCAACCTTGTCGGGAAACCTGATGGTTACGGTACAAATTTCACCGAAAACTCTCTTATGTCTTACATGGGCCGTCTTAATTATACACTTCTGAACAGGTATCTTCTAACTGCCTCCGGGCGTTGGGATGGAGCATCGGTTTTGGCCCCCGGACATAAATGGGAATTCTTCCCGTCGTTTGCTCTAGCCTGGAAAATGCAGGAGGAAGGATTTATTAAAAATTTAAATTGGATAGACGAGTTCAAACTTCGCTTCGGTTATGGTATAACCGGTAACTCATCTGTGAATCCCTATTCTACATCAGGACCCCTGAGTAAAAACCCATATGTTTTCGGGTCTTCAGCTGCAATCGGCTATCTGCCACAGATTGTGCCAAATCCACTCCTTAGCTGGGAAAAAACGGCGCAGTCAAATCTGGGAGTCGATTTTGCATTCCTTCAAAACCGGTTGTCGGGTACAGTCGAACTTTATCTATCCAATACCTCCGATCTGCTACTGGATAAAACACTTCCTGCCGTATCGGGATTTGTTTCGAAAGTTCAGAATATAGGCAAAACCAGGAACAAAGGGATTGAGATTTCACTTTCGACAGTCAACGTCCGTACCGGTGACTTCAGATGGAGCACTGATTTCAACTTCTACGCCAATAGGGAAGAGATCGTTGAACTACTCTCAAAGGATGCTGATGGCAAACCGCTGGATATTCTGGCTAACCGCTGGTTTATTGGCCACCCGACACAGGTTTATTACAATTATCAGAATGCCGGAATCTGGCAAAATACACCTGAAGATCTTGCCGAAATGGCACTATTCAATGCTAACGGCCATAAGTTTTATCCCGGGACAATTAAAGTCGTGGATCAGCCGACCGTTGATACAAACGCAGATGGAATTAAGGATGCAGGTGATTACAAGATCACAGGTGATGATATGATAATACTTGGCACTAACCGTCCGGCATGGACCGGAGGTATAACCAACACTCTCGTCTATAAAGAATTTGAATTAAGCTTCTTTATATATGCCCGAATCGGACAGATGTATTTTGGAGGCTATCCTAACTCATATGGCGGCATTAATCCAAACGGTCGTGTAGAAAACAATGTCTGGTCATGGACTAATGCCAATGGACGCTGGCCAATGCCAAATGGTGGTAATGTTGAAAATACCACTGCGGCAATGCTCTACAATGATGGCTCCTTCGTTTCGGTACGGAACATCTCTTTGTCTTATACCCTGCCTGCTAAATGGCTGAAACCAATATCATTAAAAAACCTGCAATTAAGCTTTCAGGTTGTTAACCCGTTTATATTCGGTGGCGATCTGGTAAAGTGGGGCATAAACCCTGAAGATAATACCAACTGGGATGTTGCTTCCTCCAATACGAGTCCTCTGGGAGGTATGAACAATAATACCATACTTGTTCAGAGTTTTGTATTTGGCTTAAAAGCCGGCTTTTAATCATCTGTAACTTTAAAAAATATAAATATGAAAAAATATATTGCCTTCCTACTTCTAATTGCTTCCTCGGTCTCTTGCGAAGACTTTCTGATTGAGAAGCAGGTTTCGACCCTTACTCAGGACTACTATAATAATGAGGCCGGACTTGAGAGCCTTATCAAAGGGCTCTACGTATATGCCAGAGTTAAACATGAATGGGATGCTAACGGCGCCAAACTGATTGACCCTGAAACAGACCAGTATATGCATGCAGCTGCCAATTCGGCGTTTGCTAAGTGCAATAGTTCAGCTTATGGAACAGATGTCAGCTTAATTGCTGCAAACCTGACAGCCTTTATTGGTTCAGCAAACTCGAATTATGCTCCAATGGGAGCTTATCCTCATATAAACAACTGTAACATTGCCCTGGATCAGCTTGAAAAAGTTAAACCAGGGAAATTCGGTACTGATGAGGCATTTGCTGCAACCCGTAAGGCAGAGATACTTTTCCTTCGTTCATGGGCATACTACCTGGTATCTAACCAGTTTGGAGATGTTCCTTTATTGGTTACCCCAAAACGGGAGGATATTGGTATCTATTATTATCCGAAAGCAAAACTTGTAGATATTTATAAAAGAATCATCAGCGATGTTCGCTATGCCTACCAAAATCTGCCTGCAGCTCAGCCTGACAGGGGACGCATAACCAAGTATGCAGCGGGTCATCTTCTGGCTAAACTCTACCTTAACAGGGCACAGGCTGCAGGATTTCAGAACAGTGGTGAACAGCACCTTCAAATGCTTTACAAAGGTAACGTAGCTACAGATCTCGATTCTGCAATCAGTATTACAACTGATATTATTACTGCTTTACAGGGTTCAGCAGGAACATTCAAAGGCCTTGCAACCGACTATTGGACGCTGTTTGATCCTAAAGTGAGCGAATCTTCCCCAAGTCCAGAAGTGCTATGGTCTGCGCAATTCGATATTAACACAACACTCGACGGAAGATTCGGCGGAAATCGTTCCTGCAATTACCACATTGGTGACTATACCAACCAAACCGGGGTAACACGTGCCATGGCTTATGGAAGACCATATGGCACCTACAAACCCACAGACTGGGCCTATGACAATTTTCGCGATAAAGTTAATGACTCCCGATATTATAAGTCTTTTGCTTACGAATACATAAGCAATATGGCTACAGGTACCTCATCGTATACCTGGGGTACTAAAGCTGCAGGCTGGTGGAACGCTAATAAACCTGCCGGTGAACCAACAGTTACAGCATCGGCGAAGAGAATTGCTTATGGGAAAAGAGCTCTCATTTACCTTGAAAACCAAAAATCGGAAGCTCTTGATTCTGCAATGGTGAACAGTCAGCCGTTCCAGTTTATGGTACGGTGGGTAAGGTCAGCTGTTACAGGTAAATATTATTACCGTCTCTTTATCGATGGAACTGCAATGGGTCTGGGGACTACTAGAACTGCACCTTATCTTTCCTCCAGGAAATATACTGATCCCACCAGAGGAGGCAGCATTGATGAAGCTAATTTTAACAGTGAGTCCGGCACTCGTGATGCTATCCTGATGCGTCTGGCTGAGACCTATCTGATCCGTGCAGAAGCTAATGGTCGAAAAGGTCTGTATAATCTGGCTGTGGACGACATCAATGTATTACGTCAACGGGCAGCTTTCAAGTCAGGAGAAGCTCGTCCGGAAGTATGTGTGAAGTATGAGCCTCAGGCCGGTTCACTTCCTGCACCAGACAAGGCAACTCCTTATACTACAACAGGAAACCCTTACGCTGCTATCACTGTAACAGAAAACATCTTCACACCTGGTACACCTGCGGCAAATGCTGAAAAATATATCCCTACTGTCACTACTAAAGCTGATATGTTTATTCACTTCATTTACAATGAAAAAGCACGTGAATTCCTTTCAGAAGGAATTGCCTGGGAGGATCAGCATAATGCAGGTATCCTGTACGACAGAATAGAGTATCTGAACCAGATGGCATCCGACAAGACCGGACTCTGGCCTGTTGCTGATAATCCTTCAAGCGGTAATGGTCAGGATGGAAACGGTAAAGGGACCATGCAAAAGTTCTATACATTCAGGATATGGCCAAAAGCATATCTGGATCTACTGACTGATCAAGCTGGTTTGCCTCTGGATGCTGATGCAAAAGCTGCATATCAGAATCCAGGTTATTAATTAATAATTGAAACTTAAAATTCAGAAAGCCGGTTAAATTCCGGTTTTCTCTTATTTTAGAAAATTATCTTAAATATTTGTAAAGAAACATTCACAAAAAACGCAGTAGTCAGAGGTAATTTAAATAAAAATAATAACATGACTCACAGAACTTATCGGGTGCTTTATATTGTCACACTATTATTATTAACAGTTGTTGCTTCAAGCGCACAAGCGCCAGATCTGAAAAAGATCACCGAAGAAAATGACAGGAAAGAGCGTGAATATTTTGAAAAACTTCTTAAACCACAGTATGATGGAGACGTACGGGAAAGATATTATTATTATGAGGTTCTGAATCCGGTCCATGAAAAAAAAAGGAAAGTAACCGGCTGGGCCGAAAGTCGTATAGATGAACCGGTTAACAGGGGCTTGGTCGTTGTGATAAATGAAAAGGGAGAACATTACATATCGTGGCGATTGCTTAAAACTGATAGCTCCGAAGTTGCGTTTAATCTCTATCGCAGCGAGAATGGAAAGAAAGCAATCAGACTAAATGAGAGACCATTAAAACAAACAACCGATTTCATCGACAAAAAAATTAAACCGGGTATTCGCTATAATTATTGGGTGAAGCCTGTATCGGATAGTAAAGAATTTGAATCTTCAGAAATTTATAGTTTGGAAAAAGGCTCAGGTGAAAAAGGATTATACAATACCATCAAATTTCAAGGGAAATACATTCCTCAACGTGTTGCAGTTGCCGATTTAAATGGTGATAAAATAATGGACTATGTTATAAAGCAACCTGATCAGGGCATCGATCCCGGAGGAAAGTCAGGTAACACTGATAGTCTTACATATAAATTAGAAGCCTATCTGAGCGATGGGACCTTTCTCTGGAGAAAGGATCTGGGAATGGGGCTTGAACCAGGGATCTGGTACACTCCTTATATCGTCTATGATTTTGATGGTGACGGGAAAGCAGAAATTGCAGTTAAAACAGGCCCTGATAATGTTCGTGGAGCTGATGGTCGTGTTAATTCAGGATCTGAGTGGTGTTCAATCCTTGATGGAATGACCGGAGAAGAAAAAGCTCGTGTAGACTGGCCAAAACGTGATCCCCGGTTTGGTGGTTACAACAGGACCAACCGTAATCAGATGGGAATGGCCTATCTGGATGGAAAAACCCCATGTCTTATTGTGGCTCGTGGTACCTATAAACTGATGGTCGTGGATGCCTATCAATATCATAATGGAGAAATAATGCAATTATGGCATTGGGATGGAGATGAAGAGAATCCTGTTATTCGTAGTCAGGGATCCCATAGTATGCATTCAGCAGATGTGGATGGTGATGGACGTGATGAAGTTGTTCTGGGGTCTGTTGTTCTTGATGATGACGGTACCGCACTGTTTTCAACAGGATTAGGACATCCCGATGTTACAATGGTTTCCGATATTGATCCTGACAGACCCGGCATGGAAATATTTTATTCTCTTGAACAATCACGCGATAACGGAAGAGGGGTTTCCCTTGTCGATGCCAAAACTGGCAAGAGCTTATGGGGAATAGGTCGCCCAACAACTCATGTTGGTGAAGGAATGGTGGCTGATATAGATCCTTCAATACCAGGACTGGAATGCTTTGCCCAGGAATCCCCAAAAGCAGATCCAAGAGGTCAGGGATACAGCCAGAAACCTCCCTTATACATGTTTTCAGCAACCGGGAAGACACTTGAACCCGTAAAGAACTTCCCTGGTTTTAATAACTGGGTATTCTGGGACGCCGATCTGCTACGGGAAATTGCTGTAAATGAAGAAAGATCTGATGTTAACCTCCCTTCCAGACCTGCTGAACAATTTAGAGTAATTAAATATACCGGGGAGAAATTAACAACCGGAATCAAAGGCAATGTTTCTTTTACAGCTGATATTGTCGGAGACTGGAGAGAAGAAATTATCACAGTTCTTCCGGGGGAATTACGTATCTATACAACAACTATTCCGGCAAAAGACCGTCGTGTTTGTTTGATGCAAGATCCGGTGTACCGGGCAGAAATAGTTGTTCAGTCAATGGGTTACCAGCAACCGCCTGTCACTTCATATTACTTAGGTGAATAAATAATATATTCTCTTTTATAAGGATATTTCTGACTTTCATTTTTCCAGGAATCAAATCAGTCCTAATATGAAAAAATTGTTGTTTTTAATCGCTGCATCGATAATTGCAAATATTTTCCTGTGTGCACAACAACCATGGCAACAGATCTCTAACCTCGGGACCAGAGATATCGCTGCAAGTTTTAAATCACCACCTGCAGAATATGGTATAATACTGTGGTGGGGATGGGACGGTCCAATGACTGATACTGTTATTAAGCGGGATCTCGACAAGATTAAAGCAATGGGATTCAGAGGTGTAATGATCGAAGCAGGTTATGGTATGAGCGCAAAATATCTTTCTCCTGAATGGTTCGCTCTTGTAAAGATTGCCGTAGGTGAAGCCAAAAAAAGAGGAATGTGCGTATGGATCGAGGATGAAGGTAAGTATCCCAGTGGATTTGCCGGTGGCAAATTCAGCAACGAACGCCCCGATCTGAAGATGCAGGGACTGGTAGTTACGGAAAAGATTGAGGCTCGTGGAGGAGACACAATCACAAGAAAATTGGCTTCCTATATTATGAGCGCTGTTGCATTCAATAACGATGATAAAACAAGCAAAATAATTGATGTAAGTTCTGGCGAACTGAACTGGCATGTTCTGAATGGCAACTGGCAGATTATCATAGCGGGACATCGTTTCAGATCGTCGGTAACACGATCAGTAAATAATCCGGCAAGGGGGAAAGATACTACCGCTTCACTCTTCGATTATCTTAATCCGCTGGCAACCAGGCAATTTATTGACTGGACTCACGAACAATACAAAATATATATTGGCAGTGAGTTTGGTAAAACTTTCATGGGCTTTATGGGCGATGAGCCTGATTTTGCTTATACTCCATGGACTCCAGGTATTCCGGAAGAATTCAGGAAAAGAAAAGGTTATGATGTCAGACCTTATCTTGCATCATTCTTTGTACCGAAGATGAATGATGAGACCAAGCGGGTAAAAGCCGATTACTGGGATGTCTGGTCCGATCTTTTCAGGGATAACTTCTTCAAAGTTCAGGCCGACTGGTGCAGGGAAAACGGTATTGAATATATTGTCCATCTGAATCACGAAGACCAGGTACAAGGGTTGGTGAAATCATCAGGTGATTTCTTCAAGAATATGCGATACGTGGGAGTACCGGGAGTAGATGCCATTTGGAGCCAGATATGGATGGACCATATAGCTGATTTCCCGAAGCTTGCCTCCTCCGCCGCACATCTATATGGCCGTCCCAGAGCATTTACAGAAAGTTTTGCTGCTTTTACCCACCGGCCAACCGTTCCTCAGGCAAAGTGGGTTCTTGATTATCAGCTTGTACGCGGAATAAATTCTGTTCAGATAATGTTCATGTCAGCATCAGCTGCAAAATCCCGTCCACCTGCTGTTCCAGTGAATTCATTATCCGTTACTTCTGCCCAGGCTGTGCAGAGAACCAGCTTTTTTATGTCTGACACCTTCCCTCCTGTTGCACAATATCTGAACCGGACCACATATCTTTTGTCGCAGGGACGACCGGCGGCAGAGATAGCTGTTTATTTTCCAACGTCAAGCATGTGGTATGGGGATAATGATTCAAACACAAGTGTATTGGATATTGCCAGACAGCTGATGGAAAATCAGCGCGATTTTGATTTTGTTGATGACCAGGCATTATCTTCGGTGCTCACTTTAAATTTAGGGACACTACAAAATCTTAGCGGTCAGTCGTACCGGGCAATAATCGTCCCCTCAATCAGCGTGATCTCAAAGGGATCTCTTTTAAAATTGCAGGAGTTTGCAACTGCCGGCGGAAAAGTAATCTTTATCGGGTCCCTTCCATCATTAGTTGCAGATAAGAACTTCTTAAATGCTGCAAAACCTGAAATTCAGGAATGGTCTGTGCATGAACAATCCGGAAAATTGACTCCCCTGATTCTTGCATCATTACCAGCTCCAGATCTGAAAATTGATAAATTACTTCCCCAAATAAAATATACCCACCGGAATTGGAGTGATGGCGATTTATACTTTATTTTCAATGAGAGCCAGGAACCTTTGATTTTTAATGTTTCCTTATCAGGAATCGGGAAGGTTTCAGAATGGGATGCATTTACAGGAGAGAAAAGGCCATTAAAAGAAGCTGTTCTCAAAAAAGGAAGAATCAATGCTCAGATGAAACTTCAGGGCTGGGAGACAAAGTTTATTATTATCACCAGGTAAAATAGTTATAATACTACAAAACCTGTCTGCACTCAGCCAGGTTATACAGATCTGCGGAGTTCATATCAAAAATTCTTCAACTTTGCCTGATAACGTTTTTCTATAATAAAACCAAATTATTATAATGTAAGAATCCTTATCTTTATCAGTGTTTGTAATATCTATTATTTTCTAAATTTTACGAATATGCAGAATAATGTCAATAAACCCGACAATATGAAAACACCATACGAAACTGCCAGAAATTGCCGCCATTATGCAATGTGCAAAATAGATTTTCTTGGGAGTGGGGTATGCGAATCAGGTCTGGAAAAACATTTTGTCAGCTTCTATCCCCAGGGAAGGATGATCCTTTATGAAGCTCTTGCAGAAAATAAAATTTCAATTACCGAAAAATGCATAGAGATTGCAGATAGCTGCAATTTATGTGGGAAATGCGATTACCAGTGTTACTTTCTCAATGAGATGCGGCCTACAAAAGTTATGGAAGCTTTAAAAGATCATGTTGGTACTTTTATTAAAAACGGCGGGAAAATTAAGCCTGCAAAAAACGACAAAATACTCACGGAAATAAAAAAAATTGTTGGTGACAACTGGGCAACAAATGATGAAGCAATTACAATAACATATTCTCACGACCTAAGTGCAATCTCCGAGCCTAAATTTCCTGATTATATAGTTCTGCCAAATACAAAAGAAGAAATTGCTTTACTTGTGAAATTATTCAGGAAGAATAATATTCAATATACTATCCGGGGAAATGGTCAGAATCTCCTTGGATTTGCTGTTAACGAAGGAGCTATCATTGACCTGAACAGAATGAAGACGATCGATTTTGATGAGAAGAACTGGCTTGTAAAAGTCGGACCAGGTGTTACCGCTTTTGATCTTCAGAAACAAGCTCAGAAAAGAGGTTACAGGATAAATGCAGCTGAACCTGCAGCTCTTTTGTGTGCCAATATTATGTGCTCGGGAATAATGTCCACTTTTTCCACAACCTATGGAATAAATGCCGACAACTTCATAAATGCTGAATTTGTTGATAAGAAGGGTTCGCTTTTTAATTTAAATGATATTTCTTCTCCAAATCTTTATTCCTATAAAAATTTGCAGCATAATGATTCTCCCGGAATTTGTGTGTCTGCCAGTATCCGGCTTCATCCGGTTTTAAATGACGAAAAGGGTATCCTTGTGCCATTTGAAACGCTGGATAACGCCCTCGATTTTATAAAGGATTGCTCTTTAAGACATATAGGGCTGGCATTAGGGGTTGTAGGTGCTGAATATATTTCCACTTTTCTTTCCCCTACTAAAAAAATGGCATCTGAAATAAAAAGTATATTCGTTGATAAATTAAACATCCCCTGGCTTGTTGTTGTAATCGGAGATAAATATGCGATCCGGACTATCGGTGAAATGGGATTTCCTTTCTTTGATCAGAACCTGTTTAATTCACTTTATCTTGGATTACCGTCTCTGAAAAAAGCACAATGGCTCGATCTTGTAAAAGAGCTATCTGATGATGAACCTTATTCCTATTTAAAAATTAAAAGTTTCGCTGAACTTTTTGAAACTGCACTTTCACCTTCTCCGGCTTTATATTCACAGGAAATTGATCAGGAACTCAGGCCATTTTTTGAAAAGCTTTTTTCCCGTCAGGAGATGACAGATCTTGTCTGGTTAAATATGTACCGGATAATGAGTACACGTCTGGGCCGCAAAAAGCCTTTTTTACCGGCGCTCATGTATTTGCCGATCGATAACATTTTGATTAATGAGCTATCTGAAAAATTCAGACATATTGCAGAGAAGCATCAGATTGATCATGATTTTGGTTTTATAACTCCTATAGATAATGGGAAAAGATGCATTTTTGAATATGATTTCTTTTACGATTATAATGATCCTGATGACATACAACGAATAAGAAAGGTAGGAACTGAAGCAAATATGCTAATTGATGATTATTCAGTTAAAACCGGAGTAGTGAAGGGTCATCCCTATGTTCTGTACCAGGGGTTTTGCAGGAAGGAGAATTTATTGTATTCATAGATCTTAACTTCCATTTATGACTCACAAAAGCAAAACCACAATAGCTCTGACGGGGGCAACCGGTTTTCTGGGCAGCCACCTGATGGCATCCATGCTTATAAAAGGATATAACATTTTAGTTTTCGGACGTCCGGCAAAAAACGAGTCTCTGAAGGAACGAATTTCCAGACTTCTACTCTGGTTCGGAATTGAAAGCTGTTCAGACCAGGTTACATGTATTGATACTGATTTATCGCTAGATAATCTGGGAATTGAGAATGGAGAATATTCAAAGCTCTGTTCGGTAGTGGATTCTGTAATTCATTGTGCATCAGACACCAGCTTTTCAGAAAGCAAACGTGAAAAGGTAATGGCTGCAAATATAAATAACCTGAAGGGAATCCTTGAATTCTCAAAGAATGCTGATGTAAGTTTCTTTCATTATATCAGCACTGCGTATGTTGCGGGTACCGGTGTTACATTTTGCAAAGAAATCCTTTCATCCCCAAAAACCTTTACCAATGTGTATGAGGAGAGTAAAGCCGCTGCTGAAAAAATCATTTCAGGGTTCTGCCAAAAAAATTCAATTAATCTTTCAATTATAAGACCATCAATTGTTTACGGCGATTCACAAAGCGGAAAGTCGCTTAAGTTCAATGCATTGTACTTCCCCATAAGATCCGCTCAGTCGATAAGGGATATTTATCTGAATGATATTAATAATAATGGAGGTATAAAGGCAGCTAAAAACGGAGTTTACATTGATAAAGACGGTTACCTGTTTCTGCCGCTTAAAATATATTTGCCGCATGAAGGAGATTTAAACATTATCCCGGTGGACTATTTTGTGAATGCCACTATTAAAATAATTGAGAATTGTTCACATAGCGGGATCTATCACCTTACAAACAATTTTCCTACAACAATGAAAATCGTTGCGGAGTATTACGGAAAGCTCATGAAAGTAAGAGGGGTGGAGATTATTTATGGCAACCCACCCGACAATACTGAAAGAAATCCTTCTGAAGAACTCTTTGATCGCTTTATTGAACCATACCGGCCCTACTTATCTGATAGCAGAGTTTTCGACAGAACAAATACCAGCATGGCAACAGATAGTCTGAATCCTCCTGAGTTTACCTATCAGATATTTAAAACCTGTATGGAATATGCTATTGAAGTTAACTGGGGGTCATCGATTTTTGAGTAATTAAATAATGAGACTCGAAAAGTTGGCATTCTTATTAATAACATGTTATGGCTAAGGTTTTACTCATTAATTCTAACAGATTCAAGCATCCATGGCCTGTCATTCCATTTGGGCTTTGTTATATAGCAACTGCACTGGAAACAAATGGAAATCACAATGTCTGTTTTCTCGATTTATGCTTTTCTCCAAATTGTAAGGAAGATATACAGAATTCAATCAGGAATTTCGTCCCTGATGTAATTGGAATAAGCATAAGAAATATTGACGACACAGGTGGCTATAAGGTTCATTTTTTATTGGAAGATGTCAAAAATGATGTTATTGATCATTGCAGGAATGAATTCTCGGGTCCCATAGTTATCGGTGGCCCTGCAGTAGGGATCAGCGGTAAAGAAATGCTGGATTATTTTGACCTTGAATATGCAATACCGGGTGACGGTGAAGCCGTTATGCCCGAATTTGTAAAACGAATTGAAAATAAGCAGCCTCCGGATGGATTACAAGGATTGATTATTCGCAGAGAAGAAAAAATTATTCAGGATAGTGAACCATTCCGCATACAGGACTTGAACTATCTCCCTTTTCCAAAACCACTTCGGTATCTGAATCTTGACCTTTATCGCCGATTCGGATCTCCTCTTCACATACAAACAAAAAGGGGTTGCGCATTCAGGTGTGCCTATTGCACTTACAATAAAATTGAAGGCAATCGCTACCGCTTAAGGAAACCTGAACTTATAGCCGATGAAATAGAAACTCTTGTCAGGGAAACAGGTATTAATCACCTTGAATTTACTGACAGCATTTTTAATCTCCCCCTTTCTCATGCAAAGGAGGTCATGAGACAGGTTATCAGGAAGAATCTTGACCTCAGACTACATACTATGGGACTTTCCCCTGCTTCTGTTGATGAAGAACTTTTGGATCTCATGAAAACTGCCGGTTTTAACGAAGTAGATATCGGCGCTGAGTCGGTATGTGACAAGATTCTTGAAAGTCTGGCCAAAGATTTCAAACGTGAGGATGTTTTAAACACAGCAAACTTGCTAAAAAAGAAAAGAATTCCTGCTACCTGGTTCATTATACTTGGTGCTGCATCAGAAACCAGAGAAACTGTCATTGAAACATTGAATACTATAGGCAAAGTTGTCTCGAAATGGGATCTGGTTTTTATCTCTTCAGGTATACGTGTGTACAATGGAACTCCAATTGCAGAAGAGCTGATGAAAAATGGGGTTTATCAAACCGGTGATAGTTTTTTGCACCCGATAAAAATTGAACCGGAGAAAATAAGTCTGGAAGAAATTCATTTAATCGCAAAAAGCTTTTCATTTCGATTCCCGAACTTTTATTTTTATGAAAAAGAACATATAATCCCAGGATGGCTTCTTGCCACAGGAAATTTTCTATTAAAGGCGTTTCATTCACGTCAACCTGTATGGCGGTTACTCATACTTTTAAAGAGGATAGAGCGGATAATGGGTATAAGTTTTTTAAAGAGAATTTTATATGAACTAAAATTGAATGCATATCATAAAAAAAATAGCGGAATAAATGGATTTTCTCTCATTATGAATAAGTTACATTGAATTGTTTATCGATATGAAGAAAGTTTCTGAAGAAGTCTATTGCCGTATAAATAACGACATTTATAATATTGAAGGAGACAGGTGGTGGCATCAAGACTTTTCATTAAATCTGATCAGAACCTTTATTAATCCTTTCAGGGTAGATTATGCAAAAAAAGTTCTGGCTCAGTTTAATATGAATTCAGAAAATATAAATGCTCTTGAAATAGGTTGCGGAGGAGGAATATTATCGGAAGAGATAGCAAGAATGGGGTTTAATACTACCGGAATTGATCCTTCTGAGCAATCATTGAACATCGCAATAAAACATGCATCTGATAATAAGCTTAAAATTAAATATGAGAAGGGAACCGGAGAGAACCTGCCATTTCAGAATAGTACTTTCGATGTGGTCTTTTGTTGCGATGTACTGGAACATGTTCGTGATTTGCCAGAGGTGATTTCTGAAATTTCACGTGTATTGAAAAACGGTGGCATATTTATCTATGATACTTTCAATCGTACATATTTTAGCAAAATAAGCGCTATCAAAATTTTGCAGGAATGGAATCGATGGGCTATAATGCCTCCTAACCTCCATGTTTGGGAAATGTTTATTAAACCTGACGAAATAAGATCTTTATTAAAAGAAAATCAATTGACCTGGAAAGAACACAGAGGAATGAAACCAAATATTTCATATCTTAAAATGCTTCGGTATCTTCATAAGAGAGCAATTGGAGAATTGACCTATGAAGAATTTGGCAAAAAATTTCTTATGACCGAAAGCAGGAGTACTCAGATTATGTATATGGGATATGCTGTTAAATAGTTTTTCCCCTTTTTACATAATAACTCATTCATTGAGCTTTACATGAATTATTACCGGGTTATGGTCAGAATTTTCAAAATTAAGCTGAATTCCTTTAACTGAAATTTCCGATATATTGGGAGAAACCAGGAATACATCGAAGACATTCGTTGTTGTTGTCGATGGGTTATAAGCAGCCACGACATTACGTTCTGAGGGTGTTGTATTATCATAAAGCCATTTCCAGTCAGGGGGCAGATAATCTGATGGAATAACCATCTGTGTGGTATCAGTCTTGTTCCCGGTGAATGCAGACCTGAATTCAGGTGGTGTCTGGTTCCAGTCTCCTCCTGTGATAATATAATTTCCGTTCCTGTATTCATTCAGCAGAAAATCCTTAAGGTAAGCCATTTGAGCCTTACGGATCTGACCAGGGTCAAATGCTTCGTTATGTGTGTTGATTACAATAAGCTCTCTGCCACTTTTCAAAGGATACCGGTTTACAAGAAAACATCTGTCGAGCATAAAAAGCTGCTTGGGAAATCCATATTCACCAGGGAAAGAATAACGAACTGAAGAAGATGGCTGGAATTTACTGAATATGGCCAGTCCAGATAATACTTTCCCCATGGGTGTAGCCGGTGGGACAGGGACGAAAAAAACATCATAATTCTTTGCAAAAAAAGGAGAATACCCTTTCAAAGCTTTTGTCAGAGAATCGTATTCATTGATATAATAGCTTCTCTTACTACCCTTGTCTACTTCCTGGATAAAGATAAAATCGAGGGAATCATTCTGTTTCAGAAATTTTTTTACTTCCAGGAGGTTGTTAATACACTTAGCTTTGGGTGTAAATACTTTGGTGCCACCATCATAGAAAAAATCCATATCCTTATCTAATCCGCAATAACCAATATTCCATGTAATTAGTGAAAGCTCAATAGTATCATTCAGGGCCGCAGGCTTTTCACCGGTAAATACTATTTCCTTTTCTTTTGGTTTATAATCTGACAAGACTGCATAAACTATAAGTCCAACGAATCCGATAACTGCAAGTAATAAAACAATAAGCAGCGCTTTCAGAATTTTCTTAATTGCTTTCATGGTAAACTTACATTTGATCCTTAATTATTGATTTAAAGCTAATTTAGATAATTAAATCATATTAGCCTCCTGCCTGACGGGGAATTTTTGAAGATAAAGGTTACATTTAATGAAGGAAAAGATTTTTGTTTTTATTCAAGACGCTTTAGTCTGTCAGACCAGAATTGGTTAAAACTGATTACCGGATTCTCACACAGATAGACTGCCGTGCCATATTCCCTTGCATCAGGATTTGATATTTTACCAACGAGTGTAATTTTACCAAACAATCTTTGTATGTCTTCACCCAATTTACGATTGATGTAGATAAATGATGTAATATCAGGATCAAATTTTTCAGGTATCCAGTACCGGAAACTTTCATTAAAACTTACCGCCTCCGGCAAGCCATATCTTTTACCTATAATGGTAATCGCACCTGCCTGTCCGTAATTTTCACAATATATAAAACTTGCTTTCTTATCTCCGATCATCTGGTATGCTTTGTTCGTAATGTATGTCAACTCCTCCCACCCAAGCATGTCAGCATAATCCTGTGGTAATGAATGTATTGATCCGTCTTCAAATCGTCTGCCGACATCGATTCCATATTTATCTTCAAGCACTTTAAAGTACTTAATTAATCCAGCCTGCTTATAAACAGGTATGCCGAATGGAATTACAGGAATTGTCAGCAGAACAAGAACCATCGGGAATACTACCCTTAGCCAAGTCTTTTTAATCCAATGTCCGTATGATACAGCTCCTGAAATAATCAATAATGGAAATATCCCTAAAGTGTAATAGCTTTTCCCCTTTAGTATCATAAGAGCTGCAATTATGAAAAGGGATAGAAACCCCAAAAATCTGAATTTTTTGATCTTTTTGTTTAAGAGAAGAAAAATGAGCCCCGCTATCGTAAAAACAGTCCCGGTAATCGGCATTAACAACTGTTCTTTAAGAAATAAGAGCAAGTCCATATGAACCAGTTGTGTGTCATAAAGTTCTGTGATATGATGGAAAACCGGAAATCCTCTGGATATCTGCCAGATGAAGTTTGGCAGGAATATTATAAATCCTGCGACTATACCTGCCCAGAACATTTTTTTCCTGAAAACTTCCCTGTATTCTGTAAAAGGAATTATTATGATTAATCCGGCGAAGAGCAGACCTACAAGATATTTATTGAGTAATGCAAAACCGGCAACTATCCCTAATATTATGAGAAACTTATCCTTTTTTGAATTTATGTATTTTATAATCAAATATATACATAATGTCCAAAGAAATATTTCCATAAATACAGGCATGTAAAGGGAAAATGTACGCAGGAAGAAATTTGATATTAAAAGTCCCAGTGCAGCAAGAAAGGCGGCATATCGTGAACCTCCCAGTTCTTTTGCCATTGATGCTGCCAGGAATATCATTGCTCCGCTTATCAGTGCAGGGAAAAGCCGCACTGCGAAAACTGAATAGCCGAAAAGGCTTTCCATCAGCCAGGCGATCCATCCTATCATCGGAGGTACAGTAGCATAACCTGCAGCAGGATGCAAACCCAGAGAAAAATAGAGCAGCTCATCTCTGTGATATTCAAGATTGCTGATCACAAGCAGATGAATTGAAATACTGATCAGAGCCAGAACAAGAATCATGACGTCAGAAAAGGTCCTATTTTCAAAATATTTCATTTGATTTTGATTTTTCTTATTTAACTTCATGTCATTGCTCAGAGAGGAAAGATATTAAATAAAATAATACTATAATGTCCCGAATCCTTTGCCTGGAATATTTTTGTTAAACAAATTGTCAATACATTAAAGTTCTAATTATTTAATTATAATCTGAATCGTATGAAAAACAGCAACATTTTGCGTCTTATGTTTTGTTTGCTTATTGCAGCAACAATACTTCCCGGACAGTTAAAATCGCAGGATCTGAAAGGTAATCCTGCTCTGGATGAAAAAGTTAAGAAGTTTCTTGCTGACCATTCAGGGCAATGGCACGATATGAATATTCCAACTGCCGATGGGCAGTTACTTTATGATCTTATAATAAAGGGAAGCTACAAAAGTGCTCTTGAAATTGGAACCTCAACCGGTCACTCAGGAATTTATATCGCCTGGGCGCTCAGCAAAACAGGTGGTAAACTTATTACCATCGATATTGATGAAACAAGGTATAAAACTGCCCTTGAGAATTTTAAACAGGCAGGCCTTTCTGAATACATCGATGCACGGCTTGCGGATGCACATCTGCTCGTAAAAGAGCTTAAAGGGCCTTTCGATTTTATCTTCAGTGATGCTGATAAAGACTGGTATAAAAACTATTTTATCGATGTCGATCCCAAGCTCAAAGTAGGGGGTTGTTTCACATCTCATAATATATCAGACAGAAGTATGGGAGGACGCGGGGGCAGCCAGGGAGCTTACCTTGATTATCTTAAAAGTCTCAAAAATTATGAGACTACTGTCAATACCAATGGCGGAGGAATGGCAATCAGCTACAAGAAAGCTGAAAAGTAATATCTCTTTTAATGGCGGAAAACAATCTTCAAAGAAGGCTGGGAATATTCCCTGCAACCAACATTGTTATTGCAAATATGATTGGCGCCGGGATTTTTACTACTTCAGGACTTCTTCTTGCGGGATTAAACAATCCACTCCTGATGCTGGCTTTATGGGTAGCAGGCGGAATTCTGGCTCTTTGTGGTGCACTTTCGTATGGCGAACTTGGAGCCGCAATGCCGGGAGCAGGAGGTGAATACCTTTTCCTGTCAAGGCTTTACCATCCGGTTTTCGGGTTTTTGAGTGGGTGGGTATCATTTATTGTCGGCTTCTCCGCACCAATTGCTGCTTCAGCTATGGGTTTCAGTGAATATTTCTGCCGGGCATTACCCGTAATTCCTGGCTGGTTCCAAAGTTCAGGAATAATGGACCCGGCCGCTACCAAAACATTTCTTTCTGTTAGTGTAATTCTAATCTTCTCATTTATTCACTACCGGGGGATTCACTCAGGAGCACTGATACAGAATATTCTTACAATACTTAAAGTAACTCTCATCGTTTTTCTTCTGCTTGCAGGTTTCCTGTCAGGAAAAGGAGATATAAGTCATTTCAGGTCCGTTGGTGGTGTGTCATCAGGTCTTGCGGGATGGAAGACTATCGGACTCTCACTGATGTGGATAATGTTTGCCTACAGCGGATGGAATGCTTCAACCTATCTTGGGGCAGAGATAAAAAATCCCGTAAAAACATTACCACGGTCGCTTATACTTGGGACTGGGATAGTAATATTCCTTTATCTGAGCATCAATGTTTTATTCGTTTATGGAATAGACCCGGAGGAGATGAAAGGAGTGATTTCAGTGGGGGGTCTGGCGATGGGAAATCTGTTCGGACCATCTGCCGATAAATTGTTCTCTCTTTTGATCGCATTTGCCCTTTTTTCATCACTTAGTGCATTTATTATTATCGGACCAAGAGTTTATTACTCAATGGCAAAAGATGGATTGTTTTTCAAGTCAGTAGCCCGCATCCATCCAAAATTTCAGGTTCCTTCAAATTCCATTGTCATGCAATGTATTCTTGCTCTGATCCTTGCACTATCCGGAACATTTGAACAGGTACTTACCTACATGGGATTTGCACTCGGTATCTTTCCTATCCTGACGGTTATAAGTGTCTTTAAATTGAGAAAAGATAATCCATCCGGTCTCCGGTTGGCAGGATATCCTTTTACTCAAATAATATATATAACTACAGGAATACTTATTCTTATCCTCTCTTTTATGGAACGGCCTGTTGAATCCTCAATTGCATCTTTTACAGTGCTGGCCGGGGTTCCGGTATATTATATTTTCAAAAAGCAGACTCAGTTGAAATCCTGAAATAACGGAGCTAATCTCAAATCAATTGAGTTAGCCGGAATTCTTTTATGATTTATCTCGGGATACCAGCTAAATCGCGTATAACCACTGAAGAGCAGGCTATACCAAAGGCTGCCGGCATATATGAAATTGTCCCGACTATGGATGCCTTATTGTGTTCACCATTTGTTGCAACGACCTTACTTTTATCAATCACTTCGGGGGAATAAACAGCAGTGAATCCTTCTCTGATCCCCAGCCGATGCAGTCTTTTTCTCAAAATCCGGGCTAAAGAACAATCTGTAGTTTCTGATATATCAGATACCGTTACCTTTGTCGGGTCAAATTTTCCACCTGCTCCCATCGAACTTACCACAGGAAACTTTCTTTGCAGACTATGATAAATAAGAAATATTTTGGGAGACAGAGTGTCAATCGCATCAACAATATAATCAAAGCCGGCATCGAGAACTTCTATCATTCTGTCATCTTTAAGATATTCCTGAATAATAGTAAGATTGATATCAGGATTAATGTCCTTTATCCTCTTCCCCATCACCTCTGCTTTGGGCAACCCTTCAGTGCTTTTAAGGGCGGGAAGCTGCCTGTTCCTGTTTGTAGGATGGATATTGTCACCATCGACAATAGTCATCGATCCTATGCCTGCCCTGCTGATCATCTCTGCAGCATAGGCTCCGACTCCACCTAATCCGACAACGAGTACATTAGAGTTTTTAAGTTTCTTCAATTTCTCCTCATCCAGAATTAATTCAGTTCGTGTAAGCCAGTCAGACATAAAAAAAATCATTAAAATTTGACAGAACAATTGATTTTAACTTATCAACCGGCATATCCAGGTCCCTGGCGACTTTTTCATAAATGATCCTTATATCTATATCAGCGCCGTCGGTTTCTAAAAATATCCTGTCGGGAGGAAGACTCTTCAAGAGTTCCGTTGATTCAGGTCTCAGTACATAATCAAACCAGAAAGAAAGATGCATCCCCTTTGATAACAGTTGTTTTGCCATTTCTACGCTACCCCTGAATCCATGAATCATCCATGGTGTCCGGGGCTTCAGGTTTTTTTGTGCTGACAAAAGCTCATCCCAGGCTTTTACACAATGAATAATAACCGGTTTCCGGTATGCTTCTGCTATAGCAACCTGCTTATCAAAGATACTACGCTGGAGCTCAGGGGAAGGTCCCCGGAGTTTATCAAATCCGGCTTCCCCTATAGCAATTATGTTTGGGTGACTGACTGAATTCTCAACAGAGATTATTAGTTGTTTATGATTGTTCTCATTAAGGAACCATGGATGTATACCATAAGTATAGGTAACTCCTGAAACATCAGCTGGCTGTTTTCCTTCATGAGCCATCAGACATTCGATGATAAAAACACCTTCAGCAGGTTTTCCATTATGTGTATGCATATCGATATAGTCACCTGGCTGTGGTAGGTTCATCTCAGTCATTTGCCTATTAAAGAAATTCCTTTATCGATCCGTTTTAGTGTCTCATCTTTTCCTATCCAGCTGATAATATCAAACATATGAGGGCCCCTTAAAGCACCTACAATTACCAGTCTGAAAGCATTCATTATAGCTCCGGTATTATATCCTTTTTCCTCAATCCAGGCTTTAATAATCGATTCGGTATTTAAAGCGGAAAAGTCATTTGTCTTCACAAGCAATGATCTTAATTCAAGAAGAAGCGCTGAAGAATCCTCTTTCCATCGTTTTTTAATAACGTCCTGATCATAAGTCTCCGGAGCTTTAAAAAAGAAATCGGTCTGCTCCCAGATATCTTTTACAAAACTTACCCTCTCTTTTACCAGTCCTACAAGAGTCTCAAGCCTGATAGTATCAATATGATATCCATGAGGTCTCAGATACTCCCTGAATTCAATAGCCAGCTGGGAATTGGTTTTGTTTTGAAGATAATGGTGATTAAACCACTTTGCTTTTTCAGGATCAAACCGTGAACCCGACTTTCCAACTCTGTCAATTGAAAAGGTTTTTATGAGATCATCCATTGAAAAAATTTCCTGTTCAGTCCCCGGATTCCAACCCAGCAATGCAAGCATATTAATAAATGCTTCAGGATAATATCCCTCCTCACGATAACCCTTTGCTGTTTCGCCAAAAGGCCAGAAAAGCGGAAATACGGGGAATCCCATCCTATCACCATCGCGTTTGCTTAATTTACCTTTTCCATCAGGTTTCAGAAGCAACGGGAGGTGTGCAAAAAGAGGGGATTTCCAGCCGAAGGACCTGTATAACATGATATGAAGGGGTAAAGAAGGCAGCCACTCTTCCCCCCTGATTACATGGCTTATCTCCATCAGATGATCATCAACAATGTTTGCCAGATGGTATGTGGGCAGGCCGTCTGATTTGAATAAAACCTTATCATCGAGCGTCCCTGAATTTACAACAATGTGACCGCGAATAATATCATCAAAATGGATGTCCTCATTATATGGCATCTTGTAGCGGATAACGTAATGTTCTCCATTGACAAGCTTCTCATGCCATTCGGTTTTGTTCAGAGAGATCGAGTTTAAAAGTTTTTCTCTTACTTCAGCATTATAAATAAATGTTTCCCCTGCTTTTTCAGATTCACTTCTCAGATTTTCAAGCTTTTCGGGAGTATCAAAAGCATAATATGCATCTCCTTTTTCTATCAGAATATCTGCATATTGCCTGTAGATTGCTTTTCGGTCACTCTGGCGATATGGACTATGATTCCCTCCTTCTCTGATACCCTCATCAACTATTATCCCACACCATTTAAGTGATTCCATAATATATTCTTCGGCACCTGCTACAAATCTTGCCTGATCAGTATCTTCGATCCTTAAAATGAAAGTGCCGCCATTCTTCTTTGCAAAAAGATAATTATAAAGAGCTGTTCTTACACCTCCGATATGCAATGGCCCGGTAGGACTGGGGGCAAAACGTACTCGTACTTGTTCCATCTAATGGTTGAATCGGTTAACACTTTTGCAAATATAGACAAACCCGATTACATATAATACTATAACTAAAATCAGGTTTTGTACGGTAGATTTGTAGTAATTTAGCGGCTGAATAATATGGAGAGGATAATTATTAAATGAACTTCTTTCCAAGGGCGCTTGAAAATCAATGGATTTGCAAATCTCTTAATTTTGTGTCAATGAAGAAGATGAAAGCACTGGTTAAAGCCAGACCCGAAAAAGGATTATGGATGCAAGAAGTTCCTGTTCCTGAACCCGGCCTTAATGATGTTATAATAAAAGTCGGGAAGTCTGCAATATGTGGAACTGACCTTCATATTTATGAGTGGGATGCCTGGTCGCAAAAAACAATCCATACACCAATGGTTATTGGTCATGAGTATATGGGTTATATCGAAAAAATGGGTGCTGGAGTGACCAACCTCAAAATTGGTGAAAGAGTTACCGGAGAGGGCCATCTGGCTTGTGGTCATTGCCGCAATTGCCGGCGCGGCAAAGAACATGTATGTGAGAACACTGTGGGAATCGGAGTTCATATCGATGGATCATTCGCGGAATATTTAAAGATCCCGGCCAAAAATGTGATACCTCTCGATCCCAGAATTCCTGATGAATGGGCGGCAATAATGGATCCATTCGGAAATGCAACTCATACCGCGCTATCATTCCCATTGATCGGAGAAGATGTTCTTATAACCGGATCAGGGCTTATTGGCAGCATGGCTATTGCGATAGCAAAATTCGCAGGTGCAAGATTCATTGTTGCCAGCGATCTTAGCGATTCCCGTCTTGAAATTGCAAAAAAGATGGGAGCGACACTAACTGTTAATCCATCGAAGGGAGAAAAAATTTCAGATGCTGTTAAAAAATTGGGTATGAGAGGATTTGACATTGGACTTGAAATGTCGGGATCGCCCAAAGCATTCGTTGAAATGCTCAGTAATATGTATAATGGTTCCAGTATTTCATTGCTGGGAATATTGCCATCGAACTTCGAGGTTCCCTGGAGCGATATTATTTTCAAGGCCATTACTTTAAAGGGAATATATGGCCGGGAAATGTGGGAAACATGGTACAAAATGGAACAAATGATAATAGGCGGAATAGACTTAAATCCGGTTATCAC